>Ga0099364_10008837_pt1 | contig 14099 bp, 10 predicted proteins | sample TergutTh196P3_FD_73070 | JGI IMG/M metagenome (GOLD analysis project Ga0099364, IMG submission 73070) | Microcerotermes parvus P3 segment gut microbial communities from Pointe-Noire, Republic of the Congo - Th196 P3 | ecosystem: Host-associated > Arthropoda: Insects > Digestive system > Gut ... | reverse complement strand
ATTATACTGAACGCACTTGAAAATTCCAGTCTGTTTTGAACGAGGATAGTGAAAACACAGTGTTTTTCGACATGTTGCCTGGAATTTTCAAGTGCGTTCAGTATACATGCCCTGCGATAACCTTTCCTTCAGATCATTTCGTTGGCGAATTCTTCACGGAGCAGTTTAAGCCCCCGTTCGCCGTTTGATTCGTCTACCGTTACGGCAATGTTCCGTTCGCTCGTCGAAATGACGTTCACATTGATTTCATTATTCGCCAAAATGTTAAACATCCGGTAGGCAAGTTCCGTATGCGAGCGCAAACCCGTTCCTCTGACCGATAATATCGCGATTGCAGGATTGCAAACAGGTTCATCACTCTTCCATTTTTTCGCTAACTTCTGAGCAATGTCAAATGCTTTGTCAAATGATTGCCGAGGAACAGTAAATGTGATGATTGCCTTTCCGTTTCGTCCGCAACTTTGAACAATCATATCAACGACGATATTCCCCGCCGCAATTTTTTCAAACATTTCTGCCGCCATGCCGGGGACATCGGGAATGTTCGGCATCGTAATGACAGCCTCTGTTTGGTTGAGATGGATCGCCTCGATCAAAATGTCTTCCATCCCGGAAAGCCGCCCTGAAAGTTGCAAGACATCCATCGTTCCCGACTCCGCTAAAGTTTGCTCAAGTCGGGGAGCAGATTTGCTCAATGCCTTTTTGGGCCGGGGCTTGATTTTTTTAGGTTCTTTTTCCAATCCGAATGCTTGATGAACAGCCCGAAGCGTTGCAGGTCCTTCGTCTCGTAAAACCAACGCCGAAATTTTGATTTCGCTCGTCGTGATAATGTCGATGTTGATTCCTTTCTGCGAAATGGCCCGGAACATTTTTTTGGCCACTCCGCCTTGTTTTTCCATTTCGAGGCCGACGACCGAAACTTTGGCAACATTTTCTTGCCATTCGACGGTTTCGGCTCCGATTTCGGGAACAATTAAGAGTAATAATTCGAGCGTCGCAACCAAATCGGCGGCAGGGACTGTAAAAGAAATATCCGTGCGGCCATCCTGTCCGATGTTTTGAACGATCATGTCGGTCGGAATCTTTGCTTCGGCAATTTTGGAGAAGAGAAGCATGGCATTGCCGGGTTTATCCGGTATGCCGACCATAGTTAGCCGGGCTTCATTCTTCGCTATGGCCGCCCCGGAAACCGCCGTATCACTTTCCGGTGTCTCGATAATCAATGAACCGACCGTATCGGAAAAACTGCTCCGAACATGAACGGCAACGCCGTACTTTTTAGCAAATTCGATGGATCGGCTGTGCATCACACCGGCTCCCAAACTGCTCAATTCTAGCATTTCGTCGTAACTGATTTGGGTAACTTTTCTCGCTTCCGGCAACAGTCTCGGGTCGGTTGTATAGACCCCGTCGACGTCTGTATAGATTTCGCATTCGTCGGCGCCGAGTGCCGCTGCCAAAGCGACGGCCGATGTGTCGCTCCCGCCTCGGCCAAGCGTCGTAATGTCGCCGTCATCGTCGATGCCTTGAAAACCCGCCGCGATGACGATATTGCCGTCGTCCAGGGCTTTTTTCATTCGGTCAGTCGAAATCGATTTGATTCGGGCTTTTGTGTGCGAATTGTCGGTTTTAATTCCAATTTGCGCTCCCGTCATGCTGACGGCTTTGGCTCCGAGCGATTGCATTGCGATCGCCATCAAGGCTATCGTAACTTGCTCGCCGGATGCTAAAAGCATATCCATTTCGCGGCCGACAGGCCTTTCGGTTAGTTCGCGTGCAAGCGAAATAAGATGATCCGTCGTTTTCCCCATTGCACTGACAACGACAACAACTTGGTTGCCCGCCTGGGCCGCCCGGATTGCTTTTCGGGCGGCTCCGAGAATCTTCTGCGTGTCTGCAACGCTGGTTCCTCCAAATTTTTGAACAATGAGCGGCATGAAATTGACGTAATGAAGATTAAAATAATGGGCGGTATTGTACCATAGCAAAAACGGTACCGCAATCTTATAGTAGTGTGCCGAAAATGAGTCGGGAATGAGTTAAATACCCCGCTTAAATACCCCGGCCATGCAAGAACACAATACTCTATAGCCCTTGGTTTCGGTACGGTTGGCAGTCAGGTGAGACGGAAACATATCGCAGCGAGACTTCCTGGCCTTTCTGGATTTTATATCGAAAAAACCTCCACCCATTTTGCTTTCTCCCCCTTAATCCTTGAGGACAAAATATTACTGTTGACAAAACATGCCGAAATTGTCTAAAATCAGCCCTGGCATTTTACTGCGTTTGTATGTTTTGCATGCCCTAGCCAATGTATCATCCCGCCAAATCTGCACAAACCGTCCTGACCGTCAAAGGTTTAGTCAAAGTATACGGAAACCGACGTGTTGTAGACGGAGTGTCGTTTCATGTCGATCGCGGTGAAATCGTTGGACTGCTCGGCCCGAACGGGGCTGGCAAGACAACCAGTTTTCGGATGACTTGCGGATTGATCAACACGAACGGCGGAACTGTCTATCTCGGTCATCAAGATGTTACCGACTGGCCGATGTATCGACGCAGCCGCGACGGCGGGATGGGATACTTGCCGCAAGACCGCAGCGTATTCCAGAAACTGACCGTACAAAACAACCTGTATGGCGTCATGGAAATGCTCGGAATGAAAAGAGCCGAACGAAAAAGGCGTTGCGACGAACTGTTAGAAAAATTTAACCTGACCTATCTTCGTCAAAGTTACGGCGGCAGTCTTTCCGGCGGCGAACGCCGACGCCTGGAAATTGCCAGATCGCTCGTTTCCAATCCAAAAATCATTCTGCTAGATGAACCCTTTGCAGCAATTGATCCCGTTACGGTCGCAAGCATTCAGGAAATCATCCGTAATCTGGCCGCCGATGGGATTGCCATTCTGATTACCGACCATTCGGTACAGGATACTCTCGAAATCACAAAGCGAAGTTACGTCATTCAGGCAGGTAAAGTCCTATGCCACGGCACTCCGGCAGAAATTACGGCCAATCCCGACGCTCAAAAGTTTTATTTCGGCGATAAAAGCGATCGGTTTCGGATCAGTTCCGGTGCGGAAAATACAGTGCAGTCTAATACTGCACTGTTTGTTGAACCCTCCCGACAGCAATCTCCTGGCCCAAGTCTAAAGTCAACTAAGGAAAAATCTTTTCCTTTGCGGTTTCAATCAGTGGACCGGCGTCTGGAGCCTCGCGATGTAAGGCAAAACAAAGAACCCGCCAACGTTCGTCCGCTCGATTCAAATGGTCAACGGATCGTTGCCGACTCTAATCCGTCGGGGAAAAGATTGCGTCCGATTTCGTCGAGCATTTTGCCGGATGATCCGTCGCTCGATCAAGAATACGCCCATCAGAATGATCCGCCTATGTCGAGTATCATACGCAATCTCGGACAAATGATTTGGAAAAAATAAAAACATTGCATAATTATTAGATCACGGACAAAAATAACAAATGTCACGCAAAATATCATGCAAAATACACCTCATAACTCAATACAAACGCCGGGGAAAAAAGAACAACGGAAATTCGTCGGCGTTCGGTTCAATTGTTGCAACATTTATGTCCGAATCTACATCAACAAAGAAGGGACGGGCTACGAAGGCCGTTGTCCCAAATGTTTTCGGCCTGTCAGTTTCAAAGTAGGCAGCGGCGGAACCGACAATCGTTTTTTTGAAGCATATTAGATCACTTCACGTTTTATTGCATACCATAACCAGTATATCTGTCAATTCGTGAAACACTCTCGGTGGATGAAATTTCGAGAAATGCGTTAATTTCTTAATCGCTGTTTTACTCCGTTTTGTCGTCTAAAAACTTGCAGTCGGGCAGTTGGGAATGAACGCAAAAGTTGACAAGCCGGCGCCGACGTGTTATACTGCAAAAATCCTATAGTCCGTTTAACCGGTATAAAGATATGCAACGACAGTCTTTTCGATTCAGAACAACCCTTACTTTTTGCGTAATGTTTGGAGCGATCGTTTGTTCCACAAACTTAACAGCCGCCGAACTGACCCCCCAGCAGATTACCGAAACATGGAAGACGGGCAAAACGCTACCCAAGTCGGTTTTTGATACCTATCGATTACCTCCCGCCAGGCCAATTCAAAACAATACCGGCATCAATATCCTCGTTGATCTCAACCGAGAATGTCGGTTTGTTTGGCTCTGGAACTATCAGAATCAATTCACCCAAAACGGATTTCGCGTTGCCAGCACTCAAGCAACGCTAGATACCGTTCTCGGCGACAACCCTCAAGGGAGGGTTCGGGTACGAACAGAATGCGGCGAACCCTTTGCCTGGTGGACTCCTCCTGATTTCAACGTCGTTATCGTACAAGCAGGCCGACATAACCAACAGCAATTTCTAACCGAAGAAATTGAAACACTCAAAAAATTCGTACAGGAGGGCGGCGGTCTGATTATCATCTCATCAACGCCTCCCACGGAACCCATCGCCAATTCTTGGTCGTTCAATACTCTCCTGGCGGCATTCGACGCCCAAGTATTGGCCAGAGCCATGGAAGGCGAATTCGGTCGGGCGGCCGTTCTGCAATTAAGCGAAGACTGGGAGCCGATGCTCGAATTGGGCGAGCGGGGAATCATTCGCGCCCAACGAGCCTTCGGCCTTGGCCGAGTGCTGATTTTGGAACACGAACTCGTTCTGTGTGCGCCCAATTTGCCCGCCGGCCAGCATAATGAGGAAACCCGACAAACGGAAGAACAAACACTTGCCCGACAAGCGGAATTGATACGCTGGGCAGCCGGGGGCAAGGAACCCGTTGGCCGAAATGTGTTTCTTCCGCAAACCCGGGCAGGCGGCGGCGGAATCTTCCCCGACCAAGAATTGAATCTCGACGGACTCGTTGTTTACTACGCCAAAAACCAATCACCTGAACTCATGCAAGTCGTCAAAGACGATGTGCCGAAAGCCCATCAAATCCTGTACTCCTTGCTCCCATCGGAAAAACCGGAAGAACCAATGATGTTTATACTGTCGGCTGGTTCTGGCGGCGGCTGGGCAGTAAACGCCCGGCTACCGAGGGAAGTCGGAATCATTTCCGACAGCCGTTTCGGTATTATCGAAATTTTCGCTCACGAACAAGCCCATACGATGCGAGGCCCCCGTAATGTTCAAGGAGGTTATGGAGCAAAACCGGCTCATGATCTCAGCGGCGAAGCCCATGCGGGCTGGTTTCAAGGGAAGGCAAAAGCACATTTTGATGAAACAGACAGGGAACGTTCGAACCGTAATGCCAATAATGTGCTGAATGATAGAGAAAGGTTTCAGGCCTACGATTTTGCCCAACATTTCGGAAGACATGGGGACTCCTTCGGTTGGAGCAAACTTTGGTGGGTCTGGCAAAAATTGGATGATAGATACGGCCCGACTTGGTACCCCCGTTGGTATTGGGTTCGTGCAACACGCTGGGCAGAACAGCCGGATCATCAGCAAACCTGGGATGAAACGATTGAAGATATGAGTATTGCCGTAGGAGAGGATTTGTTTCCGTTCTTTAAGGCGATAGGTACGACGTTGGGCAAAGACCGATTTGCTCAAGCCGAATTTCAGGGTGCAACCTTGACGTTGCCTGTTGCCGAAATTGAAATTACGCCGGGCGGGAATGTCAATCTTACACCGGTCGGCGACTACACAAAGCCGTTGCGATAAGCGGTACACAATGGCTTCCAACTGCGGCTTCCAACTGCGGCTTCCAACTAACTGCCTGCCGGGGACGGAGAGCGACCGAACCTGTTAGCAGGCAGGATAGAGATTCGTTATAAGGACTGACTCTGTCATCGAAACCGGCGGCGTCTAAACCGGCGGAAATTGTTGGAAAAAGAGCGAGCGGAGTTCGGCGGCAAGATACAAAGAGCCGGTTATGCAAACAATGTCATGGCAACCCGCCTGGCGTAAACATAATTGCCAAGCCGATTGAATATCGCCGGAAACCGTTACTTCATTTTGATCACGCGGAAAGTGCTCACGTAATTCCTGCGGCGGTACACTGCGGCCGGACGACGAAGACTGCGTTAAAAAAACATGCGAACTCGACCGGGCAATCTCGTCTAGCATGCCCGTTATGTCTTTGCCGTACGATGATCCAAAGATACAAAATAGCCGATGGTCAGGATAAATATCCGAAATCGTGTTCAACAAAGCCTGTACAGAAGAACGATTATGTGCTCCGTCGAAGATAAACGTTGGCAGTGTCGCTTTCGGCGTAAAAATTTCAACACGCAACGGCAACGAAGCCGTACGCAGGGCAGTACATATCGTCTCGGTTTGCAGGTCAGGATGTCGAGCGGGCGGTTGTTTTTCGGTATTGCGAGTTTGCATCAGAAAAAATGCGGAAATCGCTGCCGCGGCATTTTGGGTTTGATGCAAGCCGGGCATTTTGAGACGAATGTGTTCGATTTGGGCATCGACGGGGAATTTCGGCCTTTTCGATTCGTACCGAAATACATAATGCGGCTCGGTTTGCTGCACGGCGAAATGTTCATTCAAAACATAAAGCGGCGATGAAAGGGATTGGGCTTTCTTGCATATCACATCTAAGGGTTCAGGATGTTGGACTGTTGTTATGACAGGGACGCCGGCTTTGATGATCCCGCTTTTTTCGGTTGCAATACTGTACAGAGTGTTGCCGAGTTGTGCCGTGTGATCATAACTAATGCTCGTAATGATCGAAACATCCGGCTGGCAGATATTGGTTGAATCAAGACGCCCGCCGAGGCCGGTTTCAAGAAGAGCCACATCGACGCCCTGTTGAGCGAAATAGACAAAGGCGAGCAATGTCAGCAATTCAAAATACGTGAGCGATTGCATCATCTCCGGCGCAATCTGTTCGTGAACGGTAAAAAACAGAGACGTAAACTCCCCTTGCGAACAGGGAATCGTATTGACCGTCAGGCGTTCTGTAAAAGAATAAAGATGGGGCGATGTAAACCGGCCAACGCGGTACCCGGAGGCCATCAAAAGTGATTCTAATAAAATGCACGTAGACCCTTTCCCTTTGGTACCGGCAATATGAACCGTCCGGTAGGCCGTGTCGGGATTGCCCAGGGAATTGAGCATTTGCCGTAGTATTTCCAGTCGGCCTTCCATCGCCTGCGGGGCAAAACTTTGTAGTTGTTCGAGATTGATACGGTCTTCGAGAAGCCGAACGGCCCTATCGAAAGACGGGTCAACAACCGATGCCTCAACAGAAGAAAGCGGGCGCATAATTTATGGTACGATCCCTGACCGCATCAGGAAGTGCTTTTGGAGTCATTTTACAAAAAGAAAACGAAGCCGCAATCGCAAAGCGTGAAGACTCTATTTTTTTAATGCGGACAGTTGACATTGAATTTCTTCAAGCCGGTCTTGATCCGGCAAAGCGATCGGTATTTGATACAACGTATTCGTTTCGGGCGAATAGACTTCCAATAGCCGATTGCCTTGTTCATCGGTTAACTCGCGTTCGTAACGCAACTGCTTACGCCGAAGTAACAACAGCGTCACGATATAGAGCGTATCCGGTTCGCCGGGTTGCGTAAGCAGTCGGGCAAAAAGGCTTTGCGGCGTTTCGGCATCTTCCGGCACATCGCTTTCGCGGATGTGTTTGACTGTCGATTTCCACCAACCGACACAGTCTTTCGGCGGTGCAGTCCAATGATCGGCCGCAATGTCTTTGCGGATATACCGTTCGCAATCGCCCGACACTACGGAATAAAACAACTCGTTCGGACGCAATTCACGGCGAGAAACAGAGCATGTCCGAGAAGGGCGAGGGACTTCCACGCAAGTTGTACAGGGTTGATAGTGAACGTTTGGAGAATCGTATAAAAAATGCCGCAATCAAGCAATATCATTTTTTCGACAAAAAGACTTCGACGAAGAGACGATGTATTGTATGGTAAGGAGACGGCCAAGTATAAACAATAGGAAAAAGAAACGAAGTCAGATTGGTTGGAGCGTGAGGAATGCGAGTCGAAAGAGCAAGTCTATGCGAGCGTTTTTGTCGATGGGAAAGATGCTATAATGCGGCAGAACCGCTTTTTGAGGCAAGGCCGGACTGCCGGCATGATTCCGGTGAAGTTTCCGAACAAACCTACTGTCCAGCATAGCAACCCCTTTAATGTGTGTCCTTTATGACTTGGCATTCTCCCGACGCATCGGCCTTGCTCGCCGTGACCCGAAGAGCAATGAACGATGATTTTGAAGTTGTCTATCCCCGGCTTGAATTCCCCCAAGGAACCCAGGCTGCTCTGGACGCTCTCGATGAAATCGAACGTATCGAACAGGGACTATCCGTCTTCAATTTGGATAGTCAAGTCAATCTGATCAACACGTCGGCTTGCGACAGTCCCGTTTGGATCGAAAAGGAACTGTTCGATTTGATTTCTCTCTGTATTCGCCTTGCCGATGAAACCAGCGGGGCTGTCGATATTACGAGCGGGGCTCTTTGGAAAACATGGGGATTTGCCAAACGGCAAGGACGTGTTCCCAACGAAGAAGATTTGAAGCAAGCCAGAGAACAGACGGGTTATCAATTTATCGAATTGGACGAGGTAGCACAAACAATCCGGTTGACCAAGCCGGGCATCGAACTGAATTTCGGATGCGTCGGCAAGGGGTTTGCAATCGATTGTGCAGCCGAAAAACTTCGGGACCACGCTGTAGAGCGGTTTTTCTTTCAAGGCGGATTGAGCAGTATTTTAACGTCGGGCTCCGGCTGGAAAATCGGTATTGCGAACCCGATCCGTCCAGGTCAACGGCTTCGGGAATTGATCCTAAACAACATTGCCGTTTCGACATCCGGTTCGCAAAAGCAATCCTTTCGGCACGGCAATCGGCGGTATTCGCATTTGATTGATCCTCGTACCGGACAGCCAGCCGAAGGAGTCTTTACGGCGACCGTTCTTGCTCCGTCGGCAACTTTGGCGGAATTACTCTCGACTGCATTCTGCATCCTCGGACCCGAAAAAACAGAAGAGTATTGTTCAGAACATCCCGAAATTTCGGCGATCTTGACTGTTCCCGAACAAAATAGACACAAATTAAAATGGGGCAAAACCCAACAATTCGGCGAATTGTATCTGATTGAATGGCAACATGCCCGGTAGAACGTCATCTCTCCCTTACATTCTCACGAACCGTGTTGTCGATAGTCCCCGAATGATCTGTTTTGTCTTTAAGACTAACAGAGCCGGCAAAACCTGGTGTAACTCTAACCCTGAAGCGGATACGATGGAGTCTAATGATGTTTCAGCAAAGCCGACGCAATTCAGTACCCGGCGTTCGACGTCATTAAGCGAAATTTCCTTCGGATGTCTCATCGCCGTACTCATCCCCGGCAACACGACGGACTGGCCCATTGGCCCCAGGACATTGAGAATATCATCTGCCGATTCTGTCAGGTAGGCCCCGTCTTTGATTAACTGATTGCATCCTTGTGAATTGATCAAGTCGATTGAACCTGGTACGGCAAAAATATCGCGTCCCTGCTCTCCGGCCAATCGGGCAGTAATCATCGTTCCGCTCCGTAAAGGGGCTTCGACGACCAAAACGCCGAGCGATAAGCCGCTAACGAGTCGATTTCGTTGCGGAAACGACCAAATCGTCGGCGGGTGGAGCGGCGGCAATTCGCTTAAAAGGCATCCGCCGGATTGGACAATTTTTTTGGCCAACATTTTATGTTTGGTCGGATAAACACGCAGCAACCCGCTCCCTAATACGGCAATCGTTTTCCCTTTATTTTGCAATGCCGCATAATGTGCCGCTCCGTCAATCCCCAATGCCAAACCGCTGATGATCGCAAAACCCCGTTGAACGAGTGTTTTAGTTAAAAATTCCGTTTGCCGTTTGCCGTATCGGGAACATTGCCGGGTTCCAATGACGGCAATCGAAAACGCATCGGAAGGAAGCAGCGTTCCTTGGGCATATAAGAGCGGCGGCGGGTCAGGAATCGTCTTGAGTTGTTTTGGATAACGCTCATCCTGGAGCGGAATTATATCGATTTGATTGTTTTGGCACAATTCAACCGTCGGTACGGGATTTATTCGTTCTCGTGCCGTAAGCAGTTGTTCAAGCGTATTGGGTTGATGAAAATTGTACAGCGAGAGATCTCGGCGTGAGGCATTCAGGATAGCCGTTGCGTTGCCGAACCGTTCGATCAACCGTTGGTAGGTTCGCGAACCAACACCTTCGACCAAAGAGAGGAGTATTTCGTCTAGGATTTCTGGACTTGGCGTCGGACTTGGCGTCATGGTGATACTTGGAAACCTGCCAGGTGTAGTGCGATCAGGCATTTGGAATGGGCGATGTACACTTCGCCCGCTCTAGAGCGTTTCACGTGTTTCTATGGATAAAAACCGCCATTCCGCATAGTCGTGAATCTTGTTAGCCGCCCCGCCTTGCGGGGCGTAGAAGGTTGCCGGCTTGCGATAGAATAACGAACGCAAGGCAACGACAAATCCAGGAAACGCTCTAGCGTCTATCTTTACCAATTTTCGGCAAGGATTTCAAAATGGCTTTGCGGATGAACGCACGCGGGGCAGACATCGGGAGCCTGATTCGTTGCGGCGACAAAACCACAATTTCGGCAACGCCATGAAACACCGTCGCGTTTGAACATAGTACCGTCTTCGATTGCTTTCAAAAATCCGCGATAGCGTTTTTCGTGTTGTTTTTCGGCAACGCTGATTGCAGTCCAAGCCTGGGCGATTTCGGGAAAGCCTTCTTTTCGGGCAATTTCGGCGAATTTTGGATAGGCATCCGACCATTCTTCGAGTTCTCCGTCGGCTGCAGCCTTTAGGTTTTCCAGCGTTGTGCCAATTTCGCCGGCAGGAAACATGGCAACGATTTCCAGATTACCGCCTTCTAAAAACTTAAAAAAACGTTTCGCATGCTCTTTTTCTTGAGCAGCAGTTTCTTCAAATGCGGCAGCGACATGAACGTACCCATCTTTTTTTGCTTGAGAAGCAAAAAAAGTATAACGATTTCGTGCTTGCGATTCGCCGGCAAATGATATAAGCAAATTCTTTTCCGTCTGTGTTCCTTTGATGGAAGTCATTGGTTTAATGATTTGTTAATGTTCAGGAGGATTCGCCCCCCATACGGGATGACATTGTACCAGATGCCGACTCCGACTGCAACACTTTGAGTTTTAGCGACCGAAAAAACTTGGGTACTGTTCATATCAGCATAAGTTTTATCGCCCTGCCGCCACCCGCGTAGCCGGGAGTCTTGTTACCCGCCCCGAGTCAGTTGGCCGCTCCCTTTAGCCGCCCCGCAGGGCAGGCCGGCTAACCAGATCGGCAAAGCCAGCAGTATCCGATTCTATACCGCCTATCGCTTGAGTAATCCTTCCACTAACGAAACATGTTAATAATATTTTTAATCTTTTCAATCCTATCGCCTGGTTGCTGCTGCCCCGGCGGCTGGTTATTTTGACTCGGCCCTTGCCCATCGTTCCCGGCGGCTTGATTCCCGGCATTGTCATTCCCGGCGGGCACCTCGGCGTCGTACTGCGTCGGGAATACCCCCTCAGTAGCCGAATGATGGCCGGTTGCCCCCAGACCGTTAGATTCACCACCGTCATCCGGCAATTCCGGCCTCGACTCGTCGAATTCTCCCGGCATATTCTCCATCACCGTTCCCGGCACAAACCGCTCATACGCCGCCTGCTCTCCGGCCTTATCGACAATGTCGATACGCAGGATGTTGGCAAAGGTTCCGTCGGCATTGTTCCATCGCTCCCGTAAATTGGTAAAACGTATTCGGATTCGATAGTCATCGCTGTTGCGGACGATGTCATGAATGCTATCGGTTGGCCCACTTATTGAAAGAGCAATCCTTTTGCCAGTGACCCAACCAAGGTCGCTTTCATAGGTACTACCGGCTGCTGCATGCGGAATGACGATATTCCGAACTCTTCTCACGCTCATGTTGGGCATAGGAAATCCTATGGAAAACGACGGGCCGCCTGCAATTTCACGGAAATTAAAATCCGTCCGAATTGTCAAAGTGCAACTGCTTTGATTGGCGTCATCTACCAGTTCGCTGGTTGTGTACGTCCATTCGCCGAGAAATGTTTGTCGTGCAATTTCGTCCGTTGCCGTTCGTATTTCTGCTTTTATCGTATCAATTCTCGTTTGTGCAGTCGGTTTATCAAGATTATCTGCCCTATTGTAAATTCCTTGTGCTGTGTTCAATCTGTTTGCCAGTTCCGCTCTGCCAAATCGAGTAAGCCTTACAGGAGGTACAGAAACATTGCTGAACCCAAGCCTTCCGAGTTGCTCCTCAAAATCCACCGCACCGCGTAAAACAACCTGCTCCCGCCAGGCCCGGCGTTTTTCCTCTTCACGCTTCTGCTCTTCAGCACGCCGTGCATCTTCCTCCCGCTGCCGCTCTTCGGCAGCCCGGCGTTCCTCGGCAAGTCTTGCTTCTTCTTCCCGTTGCCGCTCTTCGGCAACCCGGCGTTCCTCGGCGAGTCTTGCTTCTTCTTCCCGCTGCCGCTCTTCGGCAGCCCGGCGTTCCTCGGCGAGACGTTGTTCTTCGGCAACCCGGTGCTCCTCTGCTATCCGTCTTTGTTCAGCAAGTCTTTGCTCCTCGACACGACGCTGCTCTTCCGCCACTCTTCTTCTTTCGATTTCCTGCAACAAAGCCGCCGCCTCTTTGTGTCCCTGCTCCGCTGCCTTTTGGAACCACTTTTCAGATTCTTCTACATCTTCAGGAACGCCAATACCTCTGAAATGACACGTGCCGAGTTGGAACTGAGCGTCGGCATTCCCCTGTTCGGCAGCCCGCTCGAACCAGACGGCTCCCATCGCTTCATCCTGGTGAACACCAATGCCGGCGATGTAAAATCTGCCGAGTTTGACCTGCGATTCTGCATTTCCTTGTTCGGCAGCCTGGCGAAACTGTTCGGCAACCTTGCCGAACCACCTGCCGGCTTCCTTGTCATCTTGCGCTACGCCGATCCCGCCGGCAAAACAGACGCCGAGACTGTACTGGGCATCTGCATAACCCTGCTCCGCCGCTTTTTGGAGCCACATCACCCCCATCGTCTCATCAACGGGAACGCCGAGACCGTGAAAATAGCGTAATCCCAGCAGGATTTGTCCTTCGGGTATTCCTTCATCGGCAGCCCGTTGCCAGACGGCAACATTTCTTGCACGTCGCATGTTGAGAGACTGCAATATGTTTTCATAATCCCGGCTTCTCGGCATACCGCCTGGTTTTACCCAGAGATCGTAGTTTCGGGTAGCCGCGTAATCGTTCACTTCCTGCAGGTCTTGTCTGACCGTTGCTGTATCGGATTGAGTCGCGGCCGGGACTTGTGCTTCGGTCGAGCAGGCAGCGAATAGGAGGGGAATGCAAGCAACAAGGGCAAGTAATTTTTTCATAATTAGTTCTATTTTTTAGAATTAGTTCTAGTAGGGGTTAATCCACGAAATACTGCCGAGAACCGGCAACAAGAGACGCTCAAGACGGGAGCGGCACGCCAAATTAGAAACGGAGTATTCCCTCCGATCAAAGAGGTGCATTGTTGACCAATTGGACAATGCTGACTCTGTCCGCAGCATGTACGCGACGCTCCTCTCACGGGGAACAACGCAACTTTACATGCTGTCGATAATTTTCTGCCCGCCAATCCCTTTCAAGAACTGCCGGTGATCATGCAGAAAATTGCCGTCCGCCGAAGCGGTCTAATTTGTTTGTTGTCGTACTCGAAACTTCTCGCTCCGGCATGCCGGAGCGGTATTTCAAAATGTGTGCGCATTATAATATGTTTTTTGCCGTTTGCAATACCTCCGCCACATGCCCAATTTGGACAAGTAGTGTTCGCAGTCGGGTGTGTAAAACTTTAGTTGTTATTTTTCCAAGCGTGTTTCCATTGGTTGGAGTAGAGTACGGCAGAAATGACGGCAATTGATCTGCCTCCGCCAACTTGTTGCGAATTCCTGTTAATTAGCCTTGTCGCCTAACCCTTTTCATGCCTTTTCTGCGTTGAGTATCGCACAGACGAGTTTCGTTCGCAACAGGTGTCTGCGTCGGCGATTCCGGTAAGGATACGACATGATTTTGAA
>Ga0099364_10008836_pt1 | contig 14100 bp, 9 predicted proteins | sample TergutTh196P3_FD_73070 | JGI IMG/M metagenome (GOLD analysis project Ga0099364, IMG submission 73070) | Microcerotermes parvus P3 segment gut microbial communities from Pointe-Noire, Republic of the Congo - Th196 P3 | ecosystem: Host-associated > Arthropoda: Insects > Digestive system > Gut ... | reverse complement strand
GAAAGTGTATTTCTTTCCCATATTTCCCCATGCTGGCAATGCCTTAATCCGAAATTTGCCTCTTTGCAACTATTTAAATGTGTAAAGGATCATCTCGGACAATGTGTAAAGGATCCTATACTTGACACAAGCCTCGCCCCTACGCACCAATCAGGCAAAATTCCTTTAACCTGTTGACATCGAGTTCCGCATTCATTAAAATAGCTGCTGCAACTCCTCCGATGCCACAATGCGGATTCTTGACCTGTTCCCCGGGCTTGTGACGACGAAGGCTTGACCTCTCCCGTTGTTGATTATCTCCTCCTGCTCGCTCTCGTTGATTGCCCCGGCCTTCTCGTAGAGCTTGCAGAGGTCGTGCATATCGTTAGGGGCCAGCGCGAAGATGAACGAATACTGGCAGGCGTTTATTATCGCTGTGGACTTGCGGGCTAACTCCTCGCTGCCTACGAAGTCTTTTACGTTCTGCGTGATGATGATTTGCATACCGTTGTATTTGCGGATGCGCTTGGCAAGCTGGAACATGAAGTCGAGCGCGACCGGGTACTTCGAGTCTATGAACACATGAGCCTCGTCAACGACGACGATGACCTTGCGCTGCGCTTTGTAGCGTATGTTATAATCGCGGTTTTTTATTATCTCATTGTCCAGCCATTTGAGTACCAACAGCATCTGGGCGTTTGCCACCATCCGGTTCCTGTTGGCTATCAGCGATTGGAAGTTGAACACCACAAAGTTCTCGTTTGTCGTCACCGTTGCCTCGCCGTTCCAAAGATGCGCGTTGCGGCCTTCGCCGGCGAACTTGGATATGTGTGTCAGCAATATCCGCAGATTGTTCTTGCCGAACTCGCTCTGTGTGGACTGGAACGAACCCAGCAGATTGTCGTATAGGTCGTCGAAGGTCGGGAAATCGGCAGGCGTCATTTTGGTAAAATCAGATGTATCATCTATGTTCTTACCCTCGTATGTGCGTACTATGGCTGTGTTGAGCATTTCCATGGCATCCGGCGTGATGTCGGGGACTATCTGGCGGAAGAACTCCTCCATGAACTGAAGATGCGTGGAGTACGTCGAATGCTCCGCATCCAAGTCCTCGTCTTCTTCGGCGATGCTCGGCACGATGTGGAATGGGTTCAGGCGGCCGCCTTTTGAGCTGCCGACATCAATCACCTTGCCGCCGACTTTCCTTGCCACCCCCGAGTACTCGTTTTCGGGGTCCAGTATGAAGACCTTGCTGTCCTCGGCAGCCAGATTAGCTAGGATTGTTTTCGTGGCGAAGCTCTTGCCGCTGCCGGATTTGCCGATGATGACCATGTTGCTGTTGACATGGCTGTGGTCGCGCTTGAAAAAGTCTATTATCACAGGGCTTCTACCGTTATCGCCAATCATAATACCCTGCGGGTCTTGTATTATGCTGTGTACGAACGGGAACACGGCGGCGGCGCTGCTTGAATGAATCCCGCGCGCATCCCGCTGCAATGGGTCGTATGCCGCAAGCCCCGAGCCGACATAGGCATCCCTCTGGCGCAGCAGCATATCCTCGCAGCGGAAACCCTCTTCGCTGAGAAGCCTACGCACTTTCTTCTTAGCGGTAGTGCGTTCCTCGGGGTGCCTTTCGTAAACGGTGATGAAGATATTTACCTCGAAAAGCGTCTCGCTGTCGTTCTGTAGCAGGGTGAGGAGATTGGTCAATGTCCGTACATGCTCATCAAGCTCGATAAGGCGGCTGGTTTTACCGGTTTCCCCGGCCTGGCCCCTGAGCTCGTCGATTGCCCTGTCGATGGCTCTTACGGACTTGTACTTGTCCATCGGTTTCATTTTCATAACAACCTTGGTGTCGGGAATGTTGAACATGCGGTAGCCCCAGGCATTGTACACCTGCGTCGGGTAGTTTGTGATGCGCAGTGTGCTTGCTGAAAGGTCGTCGCTTATATGCTTACGGCCTAATAGGTCGAGTTTATCCGGGAGTATCCAATTCATGTACTCCTCAGGCGTAAGCTCGCGCGCTTCGCGCTCGTCGAAATCAAAATTGTAGTTATACTTGCAGAACACGGCTATCTCGGCGTCGTCCACCAGCAGTCTGGCATTCATCTCCGAGGCAGTCAGTATACTCAGCGCTGTCTCGCTGCATTCATTGAGGCTGCTTTTTCTCTTGCTGTAGAGCACGAGGTAATAATACGGGCGTATAACCTTGTTTTGCGTGTTGAGGAGCTTCATTTCCTCAATGCGGTCGCGGATTATCTCAACACGGCAAGCTAGCTCCTCATCTGTGAAAAGGCCGTTTGAATGGGAACTGCGTATATGTTTCAGCTTCTCTTCTTCTCCGTCTATGGCTGTGTCGTAGTTGACCGGCCTGTCGAGCTTTATAAGGCTGACCATCACATCCCCGGACTGCCTCAGGACTGCGCCGAAAACCCGTTCGATGACGGCATCCTGGCGCATATCGGTCAAAAAACGGAATTCTATTGACTGAATCTCGACTATCTGCGCGAAATAATCACCGCCGAACTCTATAAAACCCTCAGAAATACCGGTAAAAGGCGTTATGGCGGTTATGTCGGAGTTCTTTTTCGCAGAGCCTTTCGCAAAGGCGTGGCGAGATGTGAAGTGCTTGAGCATCTGAAGCAGCATCATATATATTTTGTCGTTGTCTATCTTCATCAGGAGCGTAAAGAACAGCCCCAGCACCCCGAACATCATCCAGTAGCGGCCCGGCAGGTCCGATGCGAACAGAAACACAGCAATCCCGATGCCAAGCAGCCCTACGACAACGTCAGCGACATCAAGCCCCCGGAAAAACTGCATCCGTACACGGGTCTGTTTTGGAATGATACGCATGGTTAGCTCCTTTCAGTCGCAATGCATAATTTATTGTTCGCAGTTTGTAATGATATGATTACAAAAGCTCAGTAGATTGGGAATGTCTTTTGTTGCAGTTTCCCAAATATCGCTTCTATCCATTGTCGCATAACCATGAGCAAAGTGGTTTCTCATACCTTTTATTAATCCCCAAGGCATTTGCGTGCGTGTAGTATCTTTAAAATTATCAGACAAGCCCCCTACGAGCTCACCAATTTGCATAATGCTCATTGAAATTGAATTATAGTAATCAATATCTTGTGAGAATGTATCCAATGTGTCACCAAAACGAGTAATTGTTATTGCGATATCCTCACAATACTGTTTTATATGCCGGATTCTGTCCAAATCGCTTCTATCCATATATTTTCACCTTATCATCGTTTAGGTTTTCTACCAACCACGGTGTCCGTTTTTGTGTACATTCCTGCTCTAGTGCGTTTGTTGTTATAAGACTGATTTTTTTTCCTAATGCTTCATGTAAATCATTATATAATCCCCCCATTGCAAACATCCCTGTCAGCGATGAGCCTGTTTTATCAATGAGGATATCCACGTCAGAATCTTCCGTCGCAGCTCCTTTAGCATAGGAGCCAAATATATATACTGCAGATAGTTTGTATCTGCGTGCAACAGGTTCAATTTTTTCTTCTATTTGCGTAATGGAATAAATCATTTTGACCACCTTTAATCAGGATCCCAATCAAACCTCATCGTTTATTCCTCCTTCGGGGAAGGCATCGCCGAGCTATCAGACAGGCCGGGGTTTCTGTTGCCGGAGCTGTTGCCGGAACTATCGCCGGTGCCGCTGCCTATGCCGCTTGATGACGCACCCAATGCCGATGAAGGCGCGGTGTTTGAGGATTGTGATCGCGCGGATGAACCTGGCTGTGAACCGGATAGCGGGGATGAGCCGGACATTGCGCTTGACAGACCGGGGTTACGGTTGCCGCCGCCGGTGCCGCCGCCTCCGTCGCCGCCGATACCTCCGCTGCCTGCGCCTCCGCCCGAAGCTGCGCCTGCGCCGCCGCTGCCGCCCCCGCCGCCGCCTCTTGACATACCCTCTTTGCCGCCCGACAGGAGATTCCAGCCGCCGCTGAGTGTCGCGCCGGCGCCGGCCCACATGAGGCCGCCCATCAGGCCGGTATCGCCTTGCTCGGAGGCTGCGGACTGCGGGTTGATTATCTGCGAGATGAGGTGCTGGGACTTATAAACCGTGTAGATACCGCCAACGGTGAACAGCAGTTTGAGCACCGTGTCTACAAAACTACTGCCGCTGAGCTGCAGATACGGGGTCCATATCATCGGGAGCATGAGCAAGAAGACGTTCAGCGTGAACAGCGAGCCGAACCCCGCCAGCAGGCGGCTGACGAACATATCGCGCCAACTGTCGAAGCGCTTGCCATCGTCTAGCGGCATGACTGATACAAAGAACGGCGAGACGATGTATAGCAGCACGACCTCGAAGATGCGCCTGATGAAGACCAGTATGACCATAATAAGCATGATGACCATGAACCATGACACAATCATCGAAAAGAACCCCGTGCCTACGAAGAACATGTCAAACACATAAAAGTCTTCCCTTATCTGCGACATATTCGAAAAAGAGACTTCCGTGCGCCCGAACATATAGTCTTCCCGCAGCTCATTGTACCGCCGCATCTGCGCCGTCGGGTCGGGATCGTCTATCAGCGTCCTGGTCTCGACGTCCATGATCGCAACCCTCTCTATCTCCAGCAACAGCTTGAAAAACTCCTCGCACTTCTCTATCCTGCGAAGGTTTGATTCCAGAAAAGCCTCCCATGCCTGCAATGCCTCTTTCGAGTTGTTGTATAAATCGGTAATGGCCCCCCGTCCAATGGACATCAAAACGAGCTGACCGTAATAGTAGCCGGCCATTTCCGGTTCGGCTTCCATTTGCAAGCGCTCAATTTCTTCATATTGCGCATTGAAATCCTCGAAATAGTACGAATTCTCTTCGAGCCTTGCCTCCGCCAGTTCGATGCCCTGCTGTATAAACGGTAAAGAAGCCTTCGCATAGTCATACTCGTGATACACTTCAGACCATTTATAATTAACCTCTTCTACCATCCCATTCACGCTCATAATCATATTGGTTAAAAAATCGCCGAGGTGATTGCTATTTTGTCTGTATATTTTATCCTCAACCATAGCTAATGAAAGCGCTTCCATTTCCCAAATCCATCCCTTCGGCAGTTTACCTCTTACATTTTCTGTGCCTGGAAGTATTTCTTTAAACAAAGACTCCAGCTCAGAATTACGTCCAAGAGAATTATAAATATACTCCGCGTATTCCTGCTCGTTCATCTCGTTTGGCTGTTTTCCTACATACACTTGCTTCCGCTCCGTCGTGACATCATAGAGCTTGACATGGTGGGGCTGTACCGCAGTGTACAGGAACGTGCCCTCTAGGCTTACAGGCTCACCGTATATTGACTCGCCCCGGAAGAGCTCCTCCACCTGACGCATGACGACGCTCGTGAGGCTGATGGCCGTTATGCACAGAAACGGTATCAGCAGAAACGTCAGCATGGCCTTGCCTATGGACCCGACGACCCTGCCGAGCGGACGGTTCTGCTGCAGGTCGCCCATCGAGCGCACGACGGCAAGGATGGAAAACCCGATGCACAGCGCGAGCGCGATAGCCGTGATGCCCCAGAACGCCCTTGTGATGAACGGCTGCCCCATGAAATACCCTAAGAGGGTGGTAACTTCGCTGCCTGTGGGTTCGAGCCATTGCAGCCTGTCTTCGTTGCGCGTATCAAAAATAGCGTCGGCAAGCACCCTGTACATGCCCTCGCTCCCGGGCTGCACCCTGTTTCGCGTGATAAACCGCTGCGCCGCTTCGGTATACCTGTTGATATCCGTAAAAGGCAGGGATGGGTCCGCGACGACGGTATGGTTATGCTGAATGTAGTCGCGCCATACAATCCTATGCGAGAAGAAAGAGTAAATTGCTACCTCGGCATATACTTCGCCGAAGCGTTCGACTGTGTCCCAATTTTGGATGGCGTAGTGCCCGACCAGCATGAAAAAGTCTTCGCCTACGGGGCTGGATTGATAAGGTCGATTAGTTGACTGCGTAAAGTACGGCAGCTCGAAACCATAGGGAGGCCGCGCGCTCATAAGTGCGTTCCAACCGGCGAGTTGCCCATCCCGCATGAGTGAGTCGTACAAAGAATCCCTGCTGGCCGGCATACCGAAGTATGAACTCATAAGCAAGTCACTTCCCTGCTTGACGCTCGCAGGATCCCCGCTGGCTATCAGGCTGCGGGCAGTGGTCAGCCTGTTGTTCAAGAAGTTGGGATCGAGATATCCCAGCATCCTGCTCTCCGCTATCATTTCCGCTACATCATCATATGTAAGATACCACATATAGTTTTTTACAGGGTTATAATATGATACTTCAGTTCCGTCCTCAAAAAATATATCATCGAAATCATCGGGGGTTTTGCCGTAATAATCCGCTGAATTATAGCCTTCGATAGTGCGTGGCACCGTCGAATAGTAATAATAGTAATCATCGGCATACCTGCCCGTGCCCTGCGGCATCCCGATGTTATAGAACCTGTTCTCCTCCGCGATGGCAGCCCGCGGCGCCTCGAACACTTCAATGTCCCGCGTCCCCGCGAATATCCCCACGACGTCGCCCACGACGCCCATAATCACCAGCGGCAGCATCATAAGCGCGAGCACGACTATCTCGATAAGCCCCCTGATAAACGGCCAGACAGTATCTGCCAGGAAGTTCCATAGAAACCGGCCTGTAAAGAAGTCCCGTAACCAGTCTATTATCTCGGACATTGAGTGTTCCCCCTTTGAGCGGCCGGAGGCCGCAATGCATAATTCATAATGCATAATGCATAATTAGGCTTCGCTGGGAATGCTGTTTGGGTTTTGGGTTGCTGTGTGTTTTGTTTGGCTGTTTGTTTGCTTTTATGCTTTATTATACGCTTGCATATGACGTTTCGCTCAAAGTAATTTCGAATTCCGAATTGCCTAGGTTGCAGTTTCGTGTATGATTTAATCTATTTAGGTTGCAGTTTCGTGTATAATGGCAGATATCTAGATTGCAGTTTCGTGTATGATATGCTATAATAGCGACAGGCGCACTAATTGTGCATGTATGAATTATGCATTGCGGTCGAAGACCGCACAGGGGGTTAGGATGGAACTCAAGAGGAAAATCTATAATAAACTGCTTAAGTGGAGAAACGAGAGCCTTGGGAAGACCGTGCTGCTGCTTGAGGGCGCGCGCCGCGTCGGAAAAACTTATATTTGCAGGAGATTTGGTGAAAACGAGTACAAAAGCGCTATCATTATCGACTTTTCCGTTGCTCCGAAGGAGATTAAAGATCTGATTGAGAGCCAAGGCGTTGATTTAGACTTATTTTTCGCGCAGCTTTCTATTTTTTACAATACGACTCTGTATCCCCGCGAAAGCCTGATTGTCTTTGATGAGATTCAATTGTTCCCGCTTGCGCGGCAGCGGTTGAAAACCCTAGTGGAAGACGGCAGATATGATTACATCGAGACCGGTTCGCTCTTATCAATTAAGCAAAACGTCAGGGATATTCTTATACCCTCCGAGGAAGAACTTCTGGAAATGCATCCTCTGGATTTTGAAGAGTTCCTCTGGGCTAGGGGCGATGAGGCAACGGTTCCGTTCCTGATGGATTGTTTTGCAAAATCTGTGCCGGTTGGGGCTGCCGTTCACAGGAAAACACTGGACGCATTCCGTCAATACTTGCTAGTCGGAGGCATGCCGCAGGCGGTGCTGGCGTATTCCGAGCGCTGCGATTTTGAGTCAGCGGATCAGGAAAAGAAGCGGATTCTGGCATTGTACAGGAATGATATAGCGAAGTACGCCGCTGGGTACGAGAAAAGGGTTGTGGAGATATTCGATGCCATCCCCGGGCAACTGGCAAAGCAGGAAAAGAGGTTCAAGCTATCCTCGGTTGATAAAAACGCGCGGCAGCGTGAGTACAGCGATGCGTTTATATGGCTCGTTGATGCGATGGTCGCCAACCATTGTTTCAACTCAAGCGATCCCAATGAAGGCCTAGCGCTCAGCAGCGACCGCGCGACGCAGAAGCTATATATGGCAGATACCGGACTGCTGGTCACTCATACATTTCACGACAACGAGTATCTTGATAACGGGCTTTACCGTGCGATCCTATTCGACAAGCTCCACATCAACGAAGGCATGGTCATGGAAAACGCTGTTGCTCAGGCGCTTCGGGCATCAGGGCATCGTCTGTTCTTTTATTCGCGGGTAAACCCGGGCAATCGGCGTGATAATATTGAGATTGATTTTCTTATTGTCCGCAATAATAAGGTTTCCCCGATTGAGGTGAAGTCCGCGTCCTACAGGTATCATTCCTCGCTCGATAAGTTCAACGCGAAATTCTCAAAAACCATCGGGGATTCATATATCGTGTACACGAAAGACATAATGGTAAAAGACGGGATCACGCATGTACCTGCCTACATGGCTATGTTTCTATGACGCGGGAGCATAATTTTTTCAAATGCGGAATTCCGAATTGCATCTTATCGCACCCTCTCCGTTTGTTTGCTTCGTATCAGGTAGATGGCTAAAGCTGCTAGCAGCAGTATTGCGATTATAATCAACCATATGACAGCATCTGACGTTGTGGCATCAACGGTGTAAACCTCATCATTCCCGGCAGCGGCGTCGATTCCCACAGTGTTTCCCGCAATCTCCGGTTGCGCGTCGTTTTCAGTAAGTCCCGCAGGGTTGGCCATATTGCCATGCTCCGACATCGTCAGCGGCGGAGGCTCAACTCCTGTATGCAGTTCCGAACCGTCCTGCCAGCCGTTGGCGCGCAGCCATTCGTCAAAATCCCATCCTTCCGGAGCTTGGATATCCCCCGGCAGTTCCCAGCCGTCAGGCAGCGCCAAATCTGAAACCGCTGCCCCTGCATGTGACGGCCCTGCTTCCGTAGGCTCTTCCCCGTCGCGTTCCCCTCTGTGTTCCCAGTCCTGCGCCATTCTTGGTTCATCGTCTCGCTCTCCGCTTGACTCCACGCTCTGTCCTGCCGGCTCTTCCCCGTCATTTGCCTCTCCGAGTTCCCTGCCATGCTCCATGCTGCGCTCATCGTCTAGTTCTCCGCTTGGCTCAACGCCCTGGTCTGCGGACTGCCCCTCGCCCTGTTCTGCTTCATGGCCCCCGTTTTGCTCTGAGGGCTGCCCTTCTCCGCCCAACGCATCCTGGCCTGCGATGTACGCAGCAATCTGTTCCCAGCTTAGTTCTAGGCTGTCAGTTCCCACGCCGTCCGGAACATCCCCCGCAACATAGAACCAGTCGGGCACGTCCGTTATCGAATAGAACCACTGGGGCATCCTAGGCATGGAGTGAAACCACGTCGGCGCTTCCGTGAGGTCATAGAACCAGTCCGGGAGTTCGTCAACATCATACATCCACTCTGGCAAGGTCGCCTCCTTAATAAACCATTCCGGCAACTGGCGCTGCGGGCGCATGGATGGCTGCATGGCCATAATCTCACCGTCACGGCCACCCCCGCCGCCAAGCTCCAGTCCGTAACCGTACCTAGCCTCCTGCTCAAACTCGCCAATCGCCTGAGGGAGCATTTCGACAATAGACTCACCCACAAGCTGCATACAAGCGCCCACCGCCAGCATAAGAAGAAAAGGTATCGCCAACAAAGTCAGAAGCACAATGACCACTCTAAGCAGAGTCCGTTTCTTTTTCCCTTCCATCTACACTCTACCCCTTAGAAATGCATAATTCATAATTCATAATTCATAATTATTATGCATTATGCATTATGAATTATGCATTGATTCCCCCGCTCCCTCCGGGCGGTTCGCTGCTTGCGCCACGCAAAGCCGCTAAACCGCCCCTGCCGGTGGTTGGGTCTACTGCGCCGGGAATTCTCCGAGCCACTCGCTAAACACGGGTATGCCGATGCGCAGCACGACGACCAGCACGAAAATCAGAACAAACCCAATGATTGCGTTCTTGAGCCCTTGCTTCGCCTTTTCGCGGTCTTGCGGTTCTTCTGCCTTAGCGAGCTTAAGCCCAAGCACGATGCAGAAGATTGCCCCGATTGCGCCGACCAACGGAATGGCCACCGTAAAGACGGTTTCGAGCAGGTTGACAATTGGCGCCGTCACCCTTCCCAAATCGGCCTGAGCCGGCGGTGGCGATGTCTGACCGAGCTGCACGAGCCTATCGAGGAAAAACATAAAACCCCCCTCCTTCCGTATAAAAATAATATATGTTCACGACCTCACGGCCCTAAACTCAATGCATAATTCATAATGCATAATGCATAATGAACGCTTCGCTGTGGTGCTTTAGTACCTAACTCCCCAACAACTTGCAAAAAAACAAGTTATTATCGCTCCCACGTCTCCTAGCCACTAGCCACTAAATACTAGATACTGGGCTTGATGCTTAGACTTGAACATAGATTGGGTTGTGGGAACCCACGTTAGGTGCTTCAATGCTGAAAAAGTACACTATGTAATGTTATACGCACGCAGATGTAGTATAGCTCATATCACTTATGCATTATGCATTATGCATCATGCATTCGGTAATGCGGCTACGCCGCATTACCTCACCTTCGCCTTCATCCTGTTTCGAATAAGATAGGTGGCTATGGCGCCCAGAATTAGGACTACGATGATAATCAGCCAAATGGCGGACATGTTCGTTTCCTCTGATGGCGCAAGGCTGAAAATATACACCGCCTCATTGCCTGCTAAATCGGTTGCGGTAATCACATAACTGCCCAACAGCGTCAGTGTATTCAGGTCAGCGATGTACTCTTCGCCATCCAGCGTCACTTCAATAGTGACGCCCTCTTCGTCGGAGAAAAACTCCACCGGGCCGGGAACGCTTTCCTGCCCATCTTGCCAGCCGGTGAAACTAAGCTCCGGAGGGGTGGTGTCAAGAGTCATCGTGACAACGCCGAAAACCTCGTCATCTTCCGAACTGGCGATGGTGAATACATACGTCCCGTCATGCTCCAGCTCGTAGCTATCCGCATTGACCGCCGATTCCGTAGCTGTTTCCGGTTCACCCTCAAGCCTTACGGTTTGTATGTAAAAGCCCAGCGGTGCGACGTACTCGGTCAGGTCGTTCACGGGAGTCCCGATTATGCGAAAAGAGAACACCTGTTCGCCGGAGAGCAGGTATGCCGTGTACTCGCCGTCCTGCGAAAATAGGCTTCCCGAAAACACACCAACGTCCTCACCGTCGCGCATCAGCATAATAACGGGTACCGTATAGCCCAGTCTGACCGGACCGTCCGTTATCATTCCAAAGGGCACGTCCGAACCTATCCAGCCGCTCTCATCGGGCAGCTGATATGCGAACGGGTACAGGCCTCCGTCTAAAGTGTTCTCATCAGCCTCCGGCTCTTCGCCTTCGCCTTCGCCGCCTTCCTGTCCTTCCGGGCCTTCCGGGCCTTCCTGTCCTTCCGAGCCTTCCATGTCATCCCAAGGGGCAGGCGCATCATCCGGCCCTATTGGCGGCCACGGCGGACGCGCAAACCCCGGAGGCAACTCCAAATCGCTCGGCCAGCCGTGGGCATACAGCCATTCGGAATGATCCCATCCTTGCGGAATCTGGACATTCTCCAGCCATTCCCAGCCCTCAGGCCACTCATAGTCATCAGGAAGCCCCCAGCCAGAGGACTGCCCTCCCCCAGGCGACGTATCCCCTTCCTTAGACATACCAAAATACGGTTCCTCAATCTGCCCCCAGCCATCTTCCCCGCCCGGTTGACCGTTAGGTTGACCGCCGTCGGTCTCGCCGCCGCTCGGCAGTTCCCCGGCAATATAGAACCAGTCAGGTATTTCAGTAATCGTATAGAACCATTGGGGTACCCTAGGTATGGTGTAAAACCAGACAGGCATTTCCTCCAACTCATAGAACCAGTCCGGGAGTTCGTCAACATCGAATATCCAGTCCGGCAAGGCCGTCAGCCTATTAAACCATTCCGGAAAAGGACGATGCGCAAGCTCGGAAGAAAGCCCGCTCTCAGGCTCAGGCTCAGGCTCAGGCTCAACCACCTCAGCCACCTGACCCGCAGGCAAATCACCAATCGTCTCCCTAGCTCTATGCAGTAACCCAGAGCTGGCAAAAGCCGAAGTAAGCGGAAAAGCCAACATCATCATCACTATTATTAACACTACCAACAAAACCGTTTTCCGAATTCTCATAATCCTAATTCCTACCCCAAATTGATTCGAGTTTGACTGCAAACTACCTAATTCCGAATTCCTAATTCCGAATTCCTAATTCCGAATTCCGAATTCCGAATTCCGAATTCCGAATTCCGAGTTCAATCCCTACCCGTGCAGCGTCACCTGTTCGCCGTCGAGAATCTTTTTCATGTTCCGCACCGCGCACATCCTGCCGCACATTGTACAGCTGTCCTCATGCTCAGGCGCGGAAGCAGCCCTGTACTCACGGGCCTTGCCGCTGTCTATCGCCAGACCGATCATCTTATCCCAGTCAAGGTCCGCACGCGCCTTGCTCATCTCCCTGTCCCAGTCCCTTGCACCCTTTATCCCCTTTGCGATATCAGCGGCGTGAGCGGCTATCCGTACCGCTATAAGCCCTTCCTTCATATCCTCAAGGTCGGGCAGCTTCAGGTGCTCCGCAGGCGTGACATAACAGAGGAAATCAGCTCCGTTTGCCGCAGCGATAGCGCCGCCGATCGCGCTTGTGATATGGTCGTACCCCGGCGCGATATCCGTGACAAGCGGCCCCAGCACATAAAACGGCGCTCCATGGCAGAGCCGTTTTTCCAGAAGCACATTGGCCGCCACCTCGCCCAGAGCCATGTGACCGGGTCCTTCTATCATAACCTGAACGTCCTTTTCCCAGGCCCTTTTCGTGAGTTCCCCAAGGGTGATAAGCTCCTCGACCTGGGCAGCGTCGGTCGCGTCCTCAATGCACCCCGGGCGGCAGGCATCGCCCAGGCTCAGCGTGACATCATGCTCGCCTGCGATTTCTAGGACCCTGTCATAATGCTCATAGAACGGGTTCTCGCAGCCGGTCATCTCCATCCAGCTAAACAGGAGCGAACCGCCGCGCGACACGATGTTGGTAAGCCTCTTATTCCGCTTAAGGCGCTCCGCCGTATTGCGGTTGAGCCCGGCATGGATAGTCATGAAATCGACGCCGTCAACGGCATGTGTTTCAAAGACCTCCAGGAACTTCTCGGACGATATGACGGACAGGTCGGTGTCAAAATATCCCACCGCATCGTACATCGGAACAGTGCCGATCATTACAGGCAAGCTGTCTATCAGCCGTTTCCTAAACTCCCGCGTTTTGCCGTAGCAGCTCAAGTCCATTATGGCGTCGGTCTTCAGCTCGACCGCCAGCTTTGCCTTTTCAAACTCCGCTTCGATATCGGCGCAGTCTTTGGAGATGCCAAGGTTCACGTTCACTTTCGTCTTCATGCCCCTGCCCACTGCGGCAGGCAAAAGGTTCTTGTGGTTTTTATTGGCGCAGATCGCGACCTGCCCGCCCGCGACAAGCTCCAGAAGCTCATCCTCCCGAACATGCTCGCCCTCCATTACGGCTTTCATTTCCCTTGTGACGATACCGCGCTTCGCCGCGTCCATCTGTGTAGTGTAACTGTGCATATCAATCCTCCAAAATTCAGCTAACGGCATTATACAGCATTATAAGAGCGAATACAATGAAAAACCGTAACTGTTCAAAACCCCTATCTGATTTACTTCATGTAGTGTCTGGAAAAGGTGTGTTGTGCGACGCAGAGAGGGAATTCCGGTGAAAAGGCCGGAACTGACCGAACGTAGACGCATAATACGCCTTTTCCAGACACGGACTGCACAGCACCTGAATAGTTACGAAAAACCTATAGCATTTCGCGCAATACCATGGTATAGTAGCTTAGTGACTGAAAACGCTGTCAAAACCAAAAATACTCCTGTCACTAAGTACCAATTGCGGCTTGTCCGCGTTAGGAGTTGCCTGTCATATGAAAAAAATTGTTTCCGTGCTCATACTGCTCGCCCTGCTGTCTGCGGCAGTACCCACGGCGCAGGCCAGCAACGAAGCGATAATGGACGCGCGCATGGGCGTGGTCCGCATATACACCGAAATTGACGCCTACAGCTACAGCATAGGCACGGCCTTTGTCATATCGCATGTCGAAGATATGACCGTCCTTGTCACAAACA
>Ga0099364_10008835_pt1 | contig 14101 bp, 14 predicted proteins | sample TergutTh196P3_FD_73070 | JGI IMG/M metagenome (GOLD analysis project Ga0099364, IMG submission 73070) | Microcerotermes parvus P3 segment gut microbial communities from Pointe-Noire, Republic of the Congo - Th196 P3 | ecosystem: Host-associated > Arthropoda: Insects > Digestive system > Gut ... | reverse complement strand
GCAAAAATCCTGCGCGATATTATTGCAAATCTTTACGCCCGCGAGTATACTTTACTCTATTTCCATATTTTTGCGCAGTCAGCAGCCCCAGTTGTGTGAATTTAATCACGAATCCCCTGATGGTCGCATATGCAGCATTCCCGAAATCGCGTTCGAGTTGCTTTGTGGAAAACTCCCCATCTGCATATGCAGAGAGCACAAAATTCCAAAGATCCCTTTCCTTTGCTGTAATTACGCCGCTTTCAAGCGCTTGGCTGAAAACGCGCAATGTGTCGCGGGAGGGCATTGAGTTATCCAGTCGGTTATACACATGCTCAATGAAAAATATCAGAAACGGTGTTAAATCCATCACATTGCTTATTCCGGCGTTTCTTTCGCAAAGAGTATAGGCTGTGTAATACTGTTTCCGGCTCCGCTCAATAAAACTGGAAAATGGGACAAATAACGCCGACGAGTAGCCCTGCTGCCGCAGATACCACATGTGCATCAAACGCGCCATTCTCCCATTTCCATCAAAATAAGGGTGCAAGTATGCAAAATAGAAATGAATAACCGCAGCTTTAAGCAGATCATTCATCGGGCTGTCCTGACAGATAAAAGCAACAAGCCTTTCCATGTACTTGGGGAGTTTCGCATAAGGAAGCCCTGTATGCTCAATATCCTGTCCCATGATAAAGACCGTATCATGCCTGTATTTTTCACCGGGGTTAAGCTTGTCTCCGTCATCAAGGTACTGCCCGACCGACAAATCGTAAAGAAAGAAAATGCTTTCTTCCGAAATAATATTTGATAGCTCGGCGATAAATTCCAATCCCTTTTTCATTCCGTATATGCGGGCTTCCTGCTTATCTGACGGCACGTATCCCTGCAATATTTTTCTTACGCTGTCCCGGTTGAAATCAATGTTCTCAATCGAGAGCGTCGATGCGATTTCTTCCTCCATGGCTTTGAGGCCAAAGCTGTTTTGTGCGCTCTGCGGCGTGAGCAAAAGTTTAACGGTGTTCATCCTAACTTGGGTGATGTTTTCCATGTACACCACATCGCTGCCTTTGAAATCCCAAATGGGGAGCGTCTTGTACACGCTAGATGCAAACAGCTCAATAAGCTCATTGATATCTGCTTGGGGATACTTGAAGATTAGTTTCCTCAAGTCAATGATGTTCTTATCGGATAGTATTTTCGTATATAACGCAGCATCCATGCTCCTGCCTCCCAGTTGATTCTAATTAGTATCAGTTAGTATCAGTTTATCACACCAAATACATAAAAGCAAGGTATTATCTCGCGTATGCAGAGCAAATCATAACGTATTCCTCAAATTTTGCATGCTGTGCAAATGTGTATACAATATGGGCGTTTCTAAGGCCGCCGTGTCGAAATGGGAGCAGTCGCAGAGCTATCCTGACATTACTCTACTACCCCGATTGGCGGCGCATTTCAACATCAGCGTTGATGACTTGTTGGACTATTCGCCGCAGCTTTCTCGTGAGGATTCACGCAAACTCTGTAAGCGGTTGTCGGCGAAGTTTACGGGTAAGCCGTTCGACTGCGCTATGGCCGAGTGCCGTGAAATCATCAAGAAATACTACTCCTGCTTCCCGCTGCTCTACCAAATAGCGGTAATGTTTATCAATCATGCCGCCGCTTTGCCGAAAGAGCAGAAGGACGAATTGCTGAACGAAGCAAAAGGCTTATGCCGACGCATTGTATCTGAGAGCGGCGACACTTTGCTTGCGAGGGACGCGGTATACATTCAATGTTATTGCGCTCTTATGCTCGAAAATCCCGATGAGGTTTTCGCTTTGTTGGGCGAAACTTTTAACACGCCGGATGTACCCGAGGACAACTTGCTCGCACAAGCGTTTCTGCTTGCGAATAAACCCGAAAAAGCCAAAGAAATCGCGCAATGCGGGATGTATCAATATTTGCTCTGTCTGATTGAAACAACACTACTGTATGCCGGAATAACAGAAGATAATTTCGACACAGCACAGGTTGCGTTTGAGAGGGCTATGACGCTCATAAACATATACGACATGGGTAAACTCAACGCAAACACACTGGCAAAAGCCTACTTAATCGGCGCGAATCTCTATTGCAAGCATGAGTTCCGGGAAAAAGCCCTCGAACTGCTTGAACAATACGCGGATTTGTGCGTGGGCGCATTTTTGCCGTTCAAACTGTGCGGTGACGATTTCTTTACCGATGTTGACGAATGGTTAGATAGCGGTCAGCTTGGCGCAACCATTCATTATGACGATAAAATTCTTAAAGAGAATATGCTCCGCAGTATGACCGACATAGAAACCTTTGCTGTGCTTCAGGATGAGCCGTGTTACAGGAGCATCGTCCAAAGAATCACCGATTATATAAACGCGAAATAAAGAGAAGGACAGGCAAAATGGGAGAAAAAATTGTTGTAGGCAGCGGCAGTGAATTCCCGCTGAACGGATTATTGACGATACCGAAGGTTGGGCATTCCCCGTACCCTGCGGTTGTCTTTGTCCACGGCTCCGGGTCATCTAATATGGATGGAAAAACATACAACGTCAGACCTTTCAAGGATTTTGCGGAGGGTCTTTCCAAGCGTGGTGTTGCAAGCATCCGCTATGATAAGCGCAGCTTTGCACATCCTCGTAAAATTGCGAAAGCCCTTAACACCTTCACCGTGAAGGAAGAAACCATTGAGGATGCAATCAAAGCGGCAACTATTTTGAGGAATGATTCACGGATTGATTCCGATAGGGTTTTCGTTGCGGGGCATAGTCTGGGCGGGATGTTAGCTCCGAGAATTGACGCGGACGGCGGCAATTTTACAGGTCTGATAATTTTAGGCGGCACACCTCGAAGGTTGGAAGAAGTCATGAGGGCGCAGTTGGAGGACGATTCCCTAAATACATCGAAAGGTCTGATTAGTTGGCTGATAACCAGACAAATAAGAAAAATGCTGCCGAAATTAGACAGTATCTACAGCATGAGCGACGACGAAGCCATGAACATCCGCACTATGGGCGGCATTACCGCTATGTATTATAAAGACATGGGAAAGAAACCAGTCAGCGAGTACCTGCAAAGCACCACTAAACCTATTCTTGTTATGCACGGCGAAGCGGATTTTCAGGTTTCGCTTGAAAATGATTTTGAAGAATACAAGCGTATCTTGCAAAACCATCCAAACGCCTCATACAAGCTCTATCCCGGTTTGAACCATGTATTTATGCCCTCTGTATGCGGCGATATAAAAACGCCAAAAGTGGAATACTCAAAACCACAAAACATCCCGGATTATGTGATTGCGGATATTGCTGAGTGGATTGAGGGGGTAAATTAAATGTCAGTTTCGGATATAATGATAATCGTTGCAATAAGCGTATTGCTTACGGTTTTGGGAATTATTTTACTTGCGGGACGCGGTTCTTCTTTGATAGCGGGACTTAATACAATGCCCAACGATAAAAAAGCGGGATACGACGCCGCCGCGTTGAGTAAATTTTTAGGCAAGATACTCACACCCATCGGTATTCTCACCTCCCTTTTCGCAATCGAGAGCATTATCGGCTGGTATGTTTGGGTGTATTGCTGCGTTGTTATCGCGCTTTGTATATTTGCGGTTATTTATGCCAACAGGAGTATGCGCTTTAGAAAATGAGCGAGGGTCATTCCCTAAATCTATTGTAGGAGGTTTTTTGTGATGTCGAACAAATCAAAAAGCGCGGTTAGAAAGAGTTTGATTAGTGGTCTTATTCTGATTGCAGTGGCAGTAGCCGTTTCAGGCGCGGCTTTTGCCGGAGTAATTACAGGTGAAATCGCCAACATTGTACTCCCTGTACTTGTTGTAGGCACAGTGGTATATAATGTTATCTTTTTAGCACGAGGAAAAAAATGATTCTGTTAAATTGTAGGAGAGGGTAGACTGCGCTAATGGAAACGAAAAGAAAAAACGTGATTACGGTAGCAATAACCTCTGTGCTTGTTATGCTCGCGCTCCTCTTTGTAGGTTGGGTTAATGGCATAGCGGAAAACGCTGTTTACTCTTTGCGGTTGATTTTGCCGATTGCGGCATGGTGGCCGATGCTCGCCCCTGTGGTATTTTTTATGCTTCGGGATAAAGAAACGCCGAAAGATATTGGCTTCAGCAAGGATAACAAGCTGATGCAGGTTCTAATGGGTGCGCTTGCAGCGGGCGGCTCTCTTACTATTTTTATCGTTATTCCCGCTTTGTTTGGAATCAATATGAGCTATGCCGGAAATATGGACGTTTTGGCTATCCTATACCAGTTTGTGTACATGATGCTTGCGGTTGCCCTTGTTGAAGAAGTTATTTTTCGGGGATACTTGTTCAAAAAGCTGCTGGATATAAACGGCTCAAAATGGGTTGCGATTCTCGCTTCATCCGCATTGTTCGGGCTGTTCCATATTCTCAACGGAAATCCTTGGCAGATAGTCATTACAGCGGCAATCGGGCTGTATTGGTGCGTTTGCAGAGATAAGATTAAACATTGCTCGTTGCTGTCCTTGATTACCGCCCATGCTTTGCACAACACAATCCATCCTATTATCGCGGTGATTTTCTTTGGATAGTTCATTTCAAGCGGAGGTTAAACAGGAGAAAACTCGATGAGGAGCAAAAGGAAACCAATCAACAAGTATTTCATATACGATATTTTTGGAATGATTGCATACGGGTTAATTCTGTACTTTGGATTCACATGGTTATCCGGGTTTTCTCTTTTGTATGCTTACTTATGGAATCTTGCCTTGATTATTTTAGCTGTATCGTTTGATGGCTATGCCGTTAAAATGATGCAGTCAGACGCAGTGATTAAAAAGTATAAAGAAAAATACGGCTTGGAGAAAGCCCATCTTATGGTATCAGGTGGGTTCATTTCTTTTAAGACATTGATTTACTCGTTTTATCTTTTCATATTGATTTCTTCAAGGGTAATTGACTTTAGCCCCGCATTGGTTAACAAAAACCTTGCCGATTTTGTTCTCTCAAACAACCATAGCATATTGTTCTTGCTTGCGTTTGACACGCTCATCGGACAATTTTCTAAGGACAGGGAAAGAACAAAGGGCATATTATCAAGACTCGATATAGAGAGTGAGGATGACGCATGAATAAAAAGATGGCTGTAATATTGATTGTGGTTGGCGCGGTTTTAGTTGCGTTTAGGATAATATGGGATGTTTTATCTGCTGTGGGCGTTATTACATCTGATTTTAACGGCACACCTGTCATGCTTATTGGTTTTGCCGGGTTATTCTGCGGTATTTTTGCCGCGATTTCAGTAAGCCGAAAAGCGGCTAAAGAGAAAAAAGATTCTGATGAAAAAGAATAATAGACATTTTGCGCTAAAAAATCGAATCCTCAACTGTGTGGATTTAGTAACCTATTGAGGGGCGGCGGTTTGCCGCCCCTTTCCCATGATGCTTACTTCTTCCGATTATTAAACTCCAATTTGAAGTTCACAAACCCATCGCCCGTATCATCCAAGACGACAGTTGCATCGTACTTCTTTCCGGTTTTCTCTGAATGGAATCCTTTGAGCGCAACACGCCCGTCTTTGAGCAGAGCGGCTACAATAGCTGCGGTCAATGGCTTCTTTTTCGCCGTCCAGAACTTACTCTCACGCCACATTTTGAAACCGCACGTCCGGCTGTCACAAAAGAAACCTTTGGGCGCTTCACGGATTGGCAACGAGCAGCGCGGGCAGACACCGAGGGCTTCTGCTGCTTGCCGTTTCGATTCGGGAAACAGCGATATGAACTCCGGCTTCGGAGCGTTGTTATCAATAACAATGGACTTTGTAAACGCCGCTATGCCGTCCATGAACACCTTGCCGTCAAGTTCGCCGCGTTCGACCTGTTTGAGTTTATGTTCCCATTCGGCGGTTAGCTTCGGCGATGTCAGCGTGTCCGGCAGAACTGCGACGAGGTTCTTGCCCTTATCGGTAGGACGCAGATTCTTCTTTTGCCGCTCTACAAAACCGCTTTTGACGAGTTTTTCTATAATCGCCGCCCGTGTTGCGGGAGTGCCAAGCCCTTTGCGTTCGGCATCGTCGGGCATATCCTCAGCACCTGCTGATTCCATGCTTGAAAGAAGCGTGTCCTCCGTAAAATGCTTCGGGGGTGTAGTCGCTCCCTCTTTTACGAAAACGGAGATACTGTCAAAAGTCTGACCTTTTGACAGTCCGGGCAAATCAGATTCTTCCTCACCGTCCTCACTTTCGTCAGGTTGTGTTTTCCACCCCGGCGTAATGACGGTTTTGCCTTTTGCCGTAAAGGTTTTACCCTCGCAGTCGAGTGTGACTGTAACCGCTTCATAAACGTGTTTGGGTGAAACGGCGGCAATCAGCCGCTTACATACGAGGTCAAAGACTTCACGTTCACCGCTCGGCATTGCGGAAACATCGGCGTTACGGCTTTCCAATGTCGGGATAATTGCGTGGTGGTCTGTTACCTTACCGACAATGCGGTCAATGTCCGGCTCATTTACCGTGTCGCCGATAATTTGCGACACAGTATCACGCATATCGTCCGTTATAAACTTCGCATCCGTGCGCGGGTAGCTAACGATTTTCTTGTCGTACAGCGATTGAACATAGTCAAGGGTCTGCTGTGCCGTATATCCAAGCAGACGGTTAGCGTCACGTTGCAGACTGGTAAGGTCATATAACTTCGGTGGTGCGACAGTCTTTTTTACACGCTCAACCTCTGTCACCGTTGCGTTTTTTCCGTTGCAAGTATCAACAATCGCATCGGCATCTGAGCGTTCCTTGTGCCGTTCTCCACCTGCCATGAATGTGGATAAATCAATCGTCGGCGTATAAAACGGTTCTTTTACGAAAGCGGATATATCCGTTTCACGTTTCACGAGCATGGCGAGTGTAGGCGACTGCACACGTCCGGTATTCAAAACAGTACCGTAAAGCACCGTGAACAAGCGTGTGCAGTTCAGACCGACAAGCCAATCAGCACGTTCCCGGCAAGAAGCGGCGGCGTAAAGCGTATCGTATTCCGCACCGTCTTTGAGGTTCTGGAATCCCGATAAAATCGCTGCGTCCTCCATTGATGAAATCCACAAGCGTTTAAGGGGTTTCTTTGACTTGGCGTGGTCATATACGAGCCGGAAGATAAGCTCACCCTCACGCCCCGCGTCGCAGGCGTTGATAATACAGTCCACATCGGCGCGGGTTATCAACTCTTTGAGGATTTTAAGCTGTGCCGCTTTATCCTTCGTGGGTATGTGCTTCCAATCCTGCGGTACAATCGGCAGGTCGGTATACCGCCATTTGGCGTATTCACCGTATGCGTCGGGTGCGGCAAGTTCGAGCAGATGCCCGAAGCAATACGCCACGATATAACCGTTGCCGATAAAAAAGCCGCCTTTGCGCTCATTTGCGCCGATGGCGGCCGCTATGCCCTGCGCCTGCGAGGGCTTTTCACAGATAACTAACTTATACATTCGGAATCCTCCTTAAAAATCACCGCAAAAAGCCGATAATTCAACTCTCTGCGGTTTGAGAATCGTGTTTTTAATTGACATACCACTTGACAAATGGTATAATCACGTTATATACCACTTGCTTGTGAAAGGGGTGTCTTGCGTGAACTACGAACAGCTTCTCATTAAGCGACTCGCGGAGCTTCGGCAGAAGCAGGGCGTATCAGCCCGCGATATGAGCCAGTCGATGAACCAGAACGTCAACTACATCAACAGCATCGAACACGGCAAGATAACGCCGTCGATGAAAGCCTTTTTCGGTGTCTGCGAGTTTTTGAACATTACTCCGAAAGACTTCTTCGATGTTGAGAACAGTCAGCCGGAGCGGTTGAACGCTCTGATTGCAACCTTAAAAAAGCTCGACGACGAATCGTTGAACCTAATCGCGGGGGTTGCCGAGAAGATGCTCGGTGGAACGGCTGAATGAAACATATCGCTTCGTTAATCACGGCAGGCAGAATCGTAGGGGCGTTTGCGTTACTTCTGATTGAACCGTTATCAGTACCATTTTTTGTGCTGTACGTCCTTTGTTGTGCAAGTGATGTCATAGACGGATATGTTGCGCGAAAGACCAATACGACAAGCAAACTCGGCGAGATACTCGACAGCATCACCGATTTTGTGTTAATCGCGGTCATGCTTATCATCTTCATTCCGTTGATTGCATTGGAGCAATGGACGCTGTACTGGATAGCCGCAGTCGCCGTGATACGCTTCTCGTCGTTAGCGGTCGGGTTCGTTAAGTACCGCGCGTTCGCGTCTTTGCACACATACGCAAATAAAGCCACGGGGATTATCCTCGCCTGCTTCCCGATTTTTTATCAGTTAGCAGGCTTGAACGTAACCGCTGTAATAATTTGTGCGGTCGCAACTTTGTCTGCGATTGAAGAAGTGGCAATTAACATCAGCCAAAAGGAATTGAATAGAAATCGCAAAAGTATCATTTGCCGCTTATAAAACATTTTCAAAAATCTTTCGCATAACCGCTTGACTCTCCCCTTACAGGAGCATTTAAGATAGATTTACGAGGAAGGAGGCGAGACTATGTTCCGCATCGGCGAGTTTTCCAAAATGAGTAAAACCACGGTCAAAACGCTGCGTTATTATGATGAAGTCGGTTTGCTTGAACCCGAAGAAACCGATAAATTCACAGGCTACCGTATGTATACTACCGAGCAGCTTGTGACACTTCATAAAATCCAACAGTACCGTCAAATCGGACTGTCGGTTAATGAAGTGGCGGCTATACTGTCCGGCGCAGACAGTACGGCGATTCTGCAAAAACGCAAAACCGAACTCATTACAGAGATTGATGATGGAAAAAGCCAGCTCTCCCGAATTGAATTTATCTTGAATGGAGAAAAAACCATGACTTATTCTGCAACCATCAAAGAAATCCCGGAGTGCATAGTGTATTCTAAGAAACTGACTATTCCGAACTCAAATGCGTATTTTAACGTGATTCCCGCAATCGGCGAGGAAGTTACCGCGAAATACCCCGAAATGAAATGTGCCACACCTGAATATTGCTTTGTTGTTTATCTCGACGGTGAGTACCGGGAAATGGACATCAACATTGAGTTTTGCGAAGCAATAGACAAAATTTACCCTGACTTCGGCGACATCAAATTCAAGACAATGCCGCCCGTGACGGTAGTTTCTGTGATGCACAAAGGAGCATACACTGAGCTTCCCAAAGCATACGCATTTACATTTAAGTGGATAGAAGAAAACGAATACTCCATCGCCGACAACGGCAGAGAAAACTACATCGACGGTATTTGGAACAAGGAAAGCGATGCCGAATGGCTGACCGAAATCCAAGTGCCAATCCTAAAGAAGTAAACACAGGTAATGAAAAACTTCGGGGCGGTCGCAATGACCGCCCTAAATCGTTCCTGTAGCATAAAAACCTGTACTCAGCAGTCCAAAGTTATTATGCTTCAACTCATAACGGCATGATTGTGAAATGCTTTAGCGGGACTATAAAAACCCCACATTTACAGACTTGCTTCCAATGCCAATGCCACGGGATTGTGTCGCCGCCGCTCCCGTCAGGAAAGATGCTATAGACCGTAGAGCCTGTTGCAAACTCGCCTAAAATGCCAACGCTGTCCGCGCTGTTTTGACCTGCCCTGTCGGTGAAATGCCACCATTCGGATGAAATGTTGGAAAACCCGTTGTCGGTGAAGTAGCCTTGCAAGAGATACGCGCCATCGGTGAGCGTTCTCGACCTACCGTTAGGCGTGAAATGTAGCGCGGCTGCCGGACTTAGCTCATGTATGTCCGCAGGCATTTCGTGTAAGCTATATTCCGTTACGCTCGTGTATTTATGACCGCCGATGTTCACCGTTTTGCTTGTGATAATTTTCGCAAGACCAACATCGAAAGCGGAACCCCTTTGATGGGAAGAACGCGATTGGGCGATGAACCATCCCTCGCTCCAACCGTTGGCGTATATGGCGTTCCTTACGGTTTGGTTGGATTTTACTAAGGCGCGAAGATTTTGACCGACGCTCATCTGCGTATCATACGGACGGAAAGCCTCATACATTACGATGGTGTTCCCATCCGCAAGCGCGGCGTTCTGCGCTTCGGCAAGTTTTAGGCTTGAAGCGTACAGCGCGGGCATGACGAACTCCACCCTGCCTAAACGCTTATTCATCGAACGCGCATCATAGAGTTTATGCCCCGTGATGTCCGGTATGTCGTAGCCGCTTGACTTAAAAACCGAACTGACAGCGTTGGTGTTCATATAGACAATGGACGGAATGACATCGGGGAGGTTGATAAAACAAGCGATATGCTGAACCCAACCTTTCGAGCCGTCGCTTGTTTGTACTTTCCACCAACCGCCTTGTTCTTCAAGGATAACAAACCCATCACCGGGATTGAGTTGTATAATAACATCAGCTTTTATGTCAGGCTCACTCCGCAAGCTCTGGTATTGTGCATAGGTTGAAGCCATCCACCCTGTTGCCCCGACTACGGGCAGTTCAAACGGCTTCGGGTCAAGGTGCGCGGCGTAGGCGGTCGTCGCGGTCGGCAAAATGCCAAACATTATGACCGCTGCCATAATAACAGTAATAAACTTCGAGACTTTCATATCGTCCTCCATAATAAAAAAGTTACGGCGGCAGAAATCAATCTGCCGCCGCTTAAATGGTTGCGTTATGCGATGTTGCGCTTTTTACTAATACCCCGTCCTCGGCAGTTGGTTAGGCTTTGCGAAGATTTTCGTTACCCAACTCGCGCTTCCGATTACCCATTCGCTTCCGTATTTACCACCGACATCAACCCTGTTGGCAAACTCCTGTCCGTTCGGTAGATTGGGCTGTACTTTCACGAACACCTGCGGGATTTCAACTTGGCAAAAGCCCGCTTTGACCGTGCCGAATACAAGGGTGAAGCTCGTAATAAACTCATCGTTTCTAAGTCCGAGCGCGGCAGGGCGGCAGTCGATGACATTGTTGGTCGTGGTGCTGAGATTGTCAGCGATTACGCGGGTATCTCCTTTGTTTGTCGTAGCGATGATTTTATATCGCAGCGATTGGTTATAAGTGCCAGTCACGATTCTTTCAAGCCTTACCGATTCGGTCGGCAGCACATCGCGCCAATAAAAGTCGGTGAGCGGCACGGTTGAATCATTACGCACCTGCCTGATGTCGTATCGGATTACGTCGCCGGACATCGCTTCGGCATTGCCTGTCTTGCGGATTGTTACGCCTGTGTTCGCCGAATAGTTGAGGAACTCGCGTCTGATGATTTGCGTGGCGAACTCAATATCAATGTCGAGCGATTCCGTCGAAATCCTGTACCACTCAGGAGCTTGAACCTCTTTGATGATATAACGTCCGAGCGGGAGGGGCTTCGATACGGCGCGTCCGTCTGTGCCGCTCACGAAACGGTCAACAAGGTTGCCTGTCCTGTGGTGGTAGACTTCAAAGACCGCGCCCGCAAGCGGAGTGCCTTTCGGCAGGCCGTTGACTTCGTTATCATCGCCGGAGAGCTTTGTTATCTGAATCTGCCCCATTTGCGGCGTATTCTCCCAAACAACCTCTGTGATTCTGCCGCTTCTGAACTCAACCGTCCTTGGCATATCGTCGCGGTAGTAGCCGTCAGCGGCGCGTGTTTCCCTGATGGTATAACGCCCCTCGGTCAGTATGCCGTCAAAGTCGATAACGCCGTTATTATCGGTGATGAATGTGCCGACGTTCCTGTTGTTGGAATCAAACACCATGAACTCAACGCCGAATATAGGCTGTTTGGTCACGCTGTCGATTTTGAGCAGCCTGAACCCTGCCATTTGCTTGTTGGTTACGTTAAGGGTAGCCAGTCTGCCCGTTGTAATAGTTACGTTATGGACAGTCTGGTCAAGCTCATATCCGTCAAGGGCTTGACGCTCCACGACATGATACTCGCCGGGGGGAATCGTGTTGATTTGGATTCTGCCGTTGGCATCGGTGATGAACCCGCCTGCGGTGTTCCTGTTCGGGCTGTTGGCTTGGGTATTAGGCTGATTGCCGTCTGCCATTAACCCTGTAACAACCTGCCCGTCAGCGCGGCGTACTTCAAAGACAACACCCGCGAGTGGCTGTCTTGTCGCTTCGTCTGTCTTGACTATGAGCAAGCCGCTCATCGCCGTGTTCTCAACGGTAAGCGTTGCGGGTTGACCCCACTTGATTTCCACGTTGTGCGGCTGGCTGTCGATGATATAGCCGTCTGCCGCTCTTGTTTCGGTGACGGTATACCAACCTTGCTCCAATTCGGGCAGGAAGATTGTGCCGTCATTGCCTGTGGTGAACTCGCCGACACGCTCGCCGTTCATTTTGCTTACGCTGAACATAACGCCCGCAATCGGTTGGCGTGTATTGCTGTCAACCTTTATGATTTGCAATCCGGCGAGGGGCTTGTTGAGAAACTCAGCCGTCGCCAACTGCCCCGACCGCACCGTTACATTCTGCGGTTCGGAATCAAGGATATAACCATCGGGCGCGGCGATTTCGCCGACTACATAAACACCTTCGTCAAGGTTCGGAACGATAACTTTTCCGTCCGCTTCCGTTCTGAAAGTGCCGATTACTTCACCGTTTGCGCGGGTAACTCTGAATGTCGCTCCCGCCAAAGGCGCGCGATTGGTGGCATCCAGTTTTACGATTTGGATTCCGCTTAAAGGCTTGTTGAGGAACTCAACATTTGCAAGCCTGCCGCCGCTGACGTTCACGGATTTGGGGGCTTCGTTAAGGATATATCCGTCAGGCGCTGCGGTTTCGCTGACAACGTAAGTACCCTCGGTTAAGCCTGTAACAAGGATTTTACCGCTTGAATCTGTGCGATATGAGCCGATGCGCTCACCGTTGGCTTTGTCAACCGTGAAGGATGCCCCCGCGAGTGGATTTCTTGTTACAGCACAGAGTTTTATGATTTCTATAGTGTTAAGCGGTCTGTTGGCGAAAGATACCGTGTTGCCGGAAACAACGCCGCCGCTCGTATAGATTGCGCTGCCGTCTGCTCTGACTTCCACCGTTTGCACGGGGTCATTAAGCTCGTAGCCATCGGGCGCGCGCACTTCGGTTATGACATAGACACCGGGCGGAACTCTGAGCGATACCGCGCCGCTTGCGAGCGAAGTTATATTAGCGATGATTTCACCGCTCATTGTGGCAACGGTGAACTGCGCCCCCGCTACAAGGTTTCCTGTGTTCGCGTCTATTTTTCTGATGTGCAGAAGTGGATATTGCGTGTTTACAAACTCCGCGATAGTAAGCCTGCCGCTCTTGACTTCAACCGTTTGCGGCTGCGCGTCAAGAACATAACCGTCAGGGGCTTGGATTTCGGAAATGATATACACGCCCTCGGCTAAGTCGGAAACAAGGATTTTACCCGCCGTATCGGTGGTATGTCTGCCGTTTGTGCCGCCGACACGTTCGCCGTTAGGTCTTTCAATGGTGAACACCGCGCCTTGAAGCGGAGCGTTTGTGTCCGCGTCAGTTTTGAGTATTTGGATTCCGCTCAAAGGCTTGTTGGTAAACTCAACAGTGGTAAGCCTGCCGGAGTTTACGACTGCCGTTTGCGGCGATGCGCTGAGGATATAACCCTCCGGTGCGCGGGTTTCAGACACGATATATGTTCCGGTTTCGAGGTCGGGTACAATGATTTTACCCGCCGCATCGGTTATGAATGTGCCGATACGCTCGCCGTTTGCGCGTTCTACAGCGAATGTCGCGCCGGGGAGCGGATTATTGGTTGAAGCATCGGTTTTAAGGATTTGTATACCCGAAAGCGGCCTGTTCAGGAACTCTACGCTGTGGAGTTTGCCGCCCTCTATAACGATAGTCTGCGGTATACCGTCAAGCATATATCCGTCAGGCGCTTGGAGTTCGCTGATTACATACGCGCCCTCGCCAAGACCGCCGATAAGGATTTTACCCGCATGGTCGGTGATGTATGTGCCGACAGTCGCGCCATTTGCGTGTTGCACCCTAAACGTAGCGCCCGCAAGCGGAGCGCGTGTGAAGAAGTCCAGTTTAAGGATTTGCAAGCTGTTCTCTGCGCGGTTCGTGATTGTAACCACGGTCGGCACGGTGGCTTTGA
>Ga0099364_10008834_pt1 | contig 14101 bp, 20 predicted proteins | sample TergutTh196P3_FD_73070 | JGI IMG/M metagenome (GOLD analysis project Ga0099364, IMG submission 73070) | Microcerotermes parvus P3 segment gut microbial communities from Pointe-Noire, Republic of the Congo - Th196 P3 | ecosystem: Host-associated > Arthropoda: Insects > Digestive system > Gut ... | reverse complement strand
TGTGGGGATATTGGTATTTTTGTTGTTCTGTTTGTCGGTTTTTGGATTGTTTTATCCAAAAATGGGGGAGCCGATTGCGCCGGAAAATTGTTTCTTCATGCTAGAAGGGCTTTTTATGACTCGACTACATACCGGACACCACTGGCAACGGTACCCATCTTCTCGGCGATATACTCAACAATCGCCCTTTCTGTCGGCAGCAGCACATCGGACGGATCGTCTTCGTCAATCGCTTTCGTGATCGGCAGCACCAACTCGACCTCTTCACCATCCTGCTGGACAAAGAAAATCTTCCCCTCTTCCTCCCCTATCGTGCCGTATCGTATCGCAGAGAAGGATCGCGTCAGGTATGCCCAGTCCTTGACTGCTCCCTTTTTGACCATCATCTGCAATACGCCCGTGTTCGGGTCGTAGTAGAACACACCCTCTTCCGCATCTGCTTTATCGGGGGGTGTTCCCATTTGAACGCTGCCCATCATGACAGCATCATTTTCTGCCGTTGCCAAGCGAACGGTGTTGCCGACAAAGTACAATGCACCGATCAGGAGTTCTCCGTCCGACACCTTCCCCGTAAATTGCGGCATGTCATTGAAAAAGAACTCCAGCGGTGTTGTGTTTGTAATAGCCATCTTCTCGTCTCCTATTTCTTGTTGTTAATCGACTCTCCATTTCATTGCACCCGCTCCCTCAGAGTCAGGGACAAAATGACTGTTTGTAACGCCCCCAACGAAACGATAGGTACGTTTTTCCTGTTTGATCCAAATCGCAAGTCCGTCAAAACGTCTGCCAAAAGGAAGCCCATGAAGCACCGCATCGACAGTATCAGCAGTCATCCGGTCATCCACCGGATCATCATTGGTGATATGCTGTCCACCATCCCATGCAAATGCCATCTTGTATCTTCTCCCGCTATGAACCAAACCTAAAAATAGTCTCCGCGATTCCCGTATAAACCGCAGGGGAACCATTTTTGATATATCCTGTGTAAGTCATGCCATGAATGACAACCGAAAAGGGGGAATAAATTGTGTGTGCAGGGCTGCCGTTAGTTTCGATAGCGGCAGGCAGTCCCCAGTTGCGTGTGATCAAAAATCCCCGTCCCATCGCCTCCATCGCAAATGAACCCGCTGCCCCCGTCGCCGTCCGCCAGTCCTCTTCGTGCAGTGTAAACTTCACCACTATGTCCCGTTTCGAACCCGTGATTACATTCACACTCGATAGTGCTAAAATCTCTTCCGCACTCGGCGGAACAGGGTAGGGATTCGTAAAATCACCCGTAAACGGCGGTGATGCCGTTAAGTGGACATAACACGTCCTCCAATACCCTACGGGAGCACGTTCCCAAATCGTCGGGTCGCCATTGCCCTTTTCAAAGACCCTTTCAATAGGGAAACGATCTGTACCCGTGCCGAATTGATGAATATCGGCAGTGTCGATCGCCCCTGCTATTGTTTCGTGTTTGATTGGCATAGTGTTTATTGTTCCTTGAGCATGACGACCGTACCTTCAGGGAGATTTGTATCCGTATAGGCCGTTGGAGACATCACCCGTAATTCTTCCTTTGACCAAAATGCCCGTTTGAACTCAACGGAAGCCGAGAACAATTCCGTCAGTGTGTTGAGCGTTTCTGTGTTGAATAATGTTTCGAAAAACTTGTCTTGCAGTTCCGCAATGATTGCCTCGATCACCTCTGTTGTCACCATATCAGGAACAAAATGGTCATTGCTCGTACCGCCGATGAATCGATAGAGGAGTTTTTTCTGTCTGATCCAAATGGCAAGTCCGTCATACCGCCTTCCGAAAGGAAGAGTGGTCAGCACCTCCTCTACGGTCTCATAGACCATACGGTCATCGACCGGAGAGTCGTTGGTAATCCGATGTCCATCGTCCCAAACAAAAGGCATACTGTTTCTCCTTCCTCTCTATTAAATCCGCCATGAAGCGGACCCGCCCATAGGCTAAAATTTGAAAATCGTCTCCGCCGAGCCGGAATAGACCGCAGGCGAGCCGTTCTTGACGTAACCGGTGTACATGGTTCCGTTGATTTCGACGCTGAACGGCGAGTAAATCGTGTGAGCAGGCGAGCCGTTCGTTTCAATCGCCGTCGCATTTCCCCAGGTCGTGATCAAAAAGCCCCGTCCCATCGCTTCCATCGCAAAGGAACCCGTCGCCCCCGTTGCGGATCGCCAGTTTGCCTCATCCAATGCAAACTGAACCGAAATATCCCGCTTCGCTCCTTTGATTTCATGTAACTGCGTTCCAAGAGCCAGAATCTCTTCGGCACTCGGAGGAACGGGATAAGAGTTTTGGAAATCAGTCGTAAAGGACGGCGGCTGGCTCAAGTGCTGATAGGTTACTCCCCAATATCCCGCTATCTGTTCCTCCGGCGGAGTCGGAGGCGGTGCAGTCCAATAGACCCGCACAAACACAGGCTTGTCCGATACATCCGTCTTCTGAATAGTCACGCTCTGGGTGCCGTCTGCGGTCGGTGTCACCGCCAGTGTGTACGTGTTTGTATCAATCTTTGTCAGCGTTCCCTTGGTCAAGCCGGACGAAAGGGTGATCTCCGCTGCCGTGAGATCAGACGTAACCAGTTCAGGAAATTTTGTGAACGTGATGGTGAGTAAGTCCGTGTCCGTCGTGTTATTGCCGTTAGCCGTGACAGTAAATCGTGCTATCGGCACAGGCGGCTTGACGCGTCTCTTACCCCCAATCCGTACCCGAAGCAAATTTACAATGGCACCGTTAAGATTGATTGTTGAAGGTCTTTCAATGGTACTATCGTCCACCAAATCCATCATCGCCGGAGTGACTTCAAAATCCTCCATTGCCCAGCCGATGAACTTCCCCCCCACTTCATTCGTGACATAAATCCCATTCTCCGTTTGGACGGCATAAACCGATTCGCCGGTCTGATACACACCGGGCATTGTACGAAGCAAAAAGACATCCCCTTCAACGGCACGCCGGGCAAGAATCCGCTCCCCATTAAATGACTTGGCATTGATCCCCTTGCCGAGAAGAGCATTCTCAAGAACTATCAACGTTTCGAACGTTTCAATATCTTTCGCTTGAGAATCGACAGTGTTCGTCACATGCTCCTGCGGATCACGAGTCGTTGCCACAAGAGTCCCGGGCAAACAATAGCCGGTATTCGTTTGCCGGAGAATGAACTCCTCGTATATGCTATTCCGTACCTGTAATTCAATCCGGTTTTGATCTCGAAGCATCAAAAACTCCTTAAAGTGAAACGATTCGATCCATTCGTGGAGGATCAACCCGTATGCGATTCCAGAAAGGATGTGAGCCATTCCTTTACCTGTTTTTTTGTCCCCATCACCGTTGGGGCAATGTTCATCAGTGCCTCATCGGGGACTCCGGCGGAAGCAACGGCATAGCCGCCTAGCGTATCTTTGAAGACACGAAGACCATTTTCCTGTGCCAACGGGAAACTCGTGGTCTCTTCGGTGGCATCCGCAAAGACAAAGAGCATCCGCGTGTCCGGTCGAGTCTTCCGCTGCGGCAGTATGTCCGTCTGATAAACCGTTTCAGAGAGCCGTTGGAATTTACCCACGAACAATTCATCTAACGGTATATCCGTTTCAATAATATCCCCTTGCTGATAGAGTTCCTTATTCGGTCCTCGATGGGCACCTGCAATCACTGTAAACTTCATACTTGTTTACGCCTTTAAAAATTTTTGTCACTGCCGGCTGAACCGTTCAGCCGAATGATACCGATAGTTTTATGCCAACCGAACCCTTAACAGGTTCACAATACCCCCGTTCGGAACTTCGTTAGGACCAAAACCGTCCGAAGTCGATTCATCTTTCAAGTCCACGATGTCGGGCGTAATAGTATATTCCTCGTCCGCCAGAGCAAACGGCAGCAGGTCGTCAGGGTTTTCCTTGGAAACGTAAATGCCGTTCGGCGTTTGAGTCGCATAGACCGGATCGCCGATGTGATAAGTTTCCGGCAGCGCACGCAAAAGATACCGGTCGCCGGAGACTCCCCGCTGCAACAGAATGACCTCCCCCTTTCTCGACGGTCTGTTAATCGTTCCGCCCAGTAGGGCATTCTCATTCACAATCAATGGCTCTATCGCTGATAAATCCGCCGCCTGTGAAGTCACCACCCCCGGAGTCTTTACCGCAACAATACTGCCGGGCAATACCAAACCCGTTTCAGAAGGGTCAAGAGTATATTCTTCGTGGTACCCGTTCTTCCCCAGCAACACAATCGCATTCTGATCTCGAATCATCGCTTCGCTCTTCGCTTGTTATGTTCCATCGTTACTTGTGCCGGAATGCGGACACATTACCAAATAATCAAAATGCGGTGTTAATCATTTCCCACAATCAAAATGATTTCGGCAGTTCTAACGGCTCTCCGCCCCCTGCTTCGTTCATAATGAGCGCATTCCCCATACCCGCCCCCTGCCAGTTCGGGGGATTGTTCACCGGCGGCAAAGCCATCGGCGGGGCTCCGTATTGAACACTATTGTTCGCCAGTGTTGCCAGTTTCTGCAATTCTTCAGAGGACTTGTACTGTAAATCCTCCTCCGTAAATAACCCGCCGCTGTTCGCGATCACCTGCGTCATGAGTTCAATGCGCCCTTGATTCCGAATCTCCAGTGCCTCGCGTAAGACCTGGGCAACTTCACTTTGGGAATTCTGCACGAACAATTCGATGTCCGCATCCGAAATCGTCGAATAGTCGACATTGAAAATCGATGTTTCACTGGCACCGAGTTTGCCCAAATCATCCAATACCTTCGCCTCCGTGGCACGAAGTTCAAAGATTTGCTTTTGAACCGTCTTGAGCGACTGCTTGGAAGCAGTAATCGCTTTCTCGACCTGCTCATCCGTCATGTTATTGACCGACTGACCTTCCCTCTTCTTGGAAGAAGGGGTATTTGCAGGCGGTGCCGCAATCGCCAGATAGGTACGTTTTAATAAGTCGTCCGGCAGACTGTTCAGATGCTCGATATCTGCTTCCGAATAGGGGGAATTCTCATTCTGAATCAACTTGTCAATGAGTGTTTTCTTGTCCATGGTTACAAACTCCGAATTTTCTTTACAAAGCCTTCAAGGTCATTAATTCCCTCCCGCCTCAGTAGTGTTGCCAATTTCTGAAGGTTGGAATCGACTCCTGATTTCCGTACCGGATTGTGAGTGTCCGTCTGATCAACGAGTTTCATGCCGTCTAAATACGACTGCTTGTGTTTCTGCAATTCTCTCTGCATCTCACGCAGCGCAGCGGACATCTGCTGATACTTCTCCTTCGGTAACTTACGATCCTCCATTTTGCCCATGAGTTCATAAATCTTCGCCGTGACATATCGAATCTTGGTGCGGATGCCCAGCAGCATCGCACGCCGACGCTCCGTCGCCGGATCGTTCACCGCACCCGTGGTGCGGTAGTTGTCCACACCCGCATCCTCCGATGTATTCAAAAACGTCCCATCAGGCAATACGTACTTCGTCTGAATATCTACTAAGGTCATCGTCTCGCTGATCACTACAACACCATCTTCAGACATCGTGTAATCCCGCTTATACGTGCCCCGATCCCCATCTTTCCAGATACTGTAAATGATGAAATCCGGGAACACATCTGTAAGACATGCATCCTTTTCCAGAAGACGCAATGCCTCTTCAATCCTCTTCCGAATTTCATTCTGGGACATCATCGTTGTCATATTGTGAACTCCCTGTTTTTGTTTGGGCATTTTTAGCGTTAGCGTTTGAGCGTTCGTCACCGCAGCGTCCGCTGCTTGATTGACCAGCAATCCGGCACCGTCTGAAATCGAACACGCACCGTCTTTGTCCGGCAGAATCGCCAGATAATCCGCCCGGATATTCTGGGCAACGGCAACGTATTTCTCCCCCTTCCATTCTCCATCTTCTAAGACGCAATCCGCAAAGAGTCCCGTAGAAACCTCCATCGGAATCCCGGAGGCAATATGATCAAGAACGGACGGCTCAATCTTTTTGGCTTTCTTCTTGTCGATCCACGCTTCCGCTTTCAATTTGCCGTCCTTCCACGCTGTCCCCATGATGAGCCCTATCGCCTGACTCCTATACACGCTCAAATCAGTGGCAGTATCACCGCGACGCGGATGCTGCACCGTGATCGGCTTCATATTCCACATATTGGGCGTTTTAGAAAGTTCGGATTTCGAGTAGAAGATGGGACCTTGCGAACCCTTATGCACTCCCTCAAGAATCATCGACATCGGAACAACGAGAAACTCCCGACCATCCAACTCCTCATGACGGATCCTCGGTTTTCGCTCGACATTCCAAATTCTCGCAGATAATTGAACCGGCACAGCAGAAATTGCGGCAAATGAAGCATTTGTAGAGGGGGCATATTACAATGCTTTGCAGAAATGGTGTTGTTTTACTCTGCTGCCAATATGCCATTGAGCCACACCGCCGCATACCAATTCTGTTCCTCTTCCAAATTCCGCAGCGGTTTGATCGGCAGTCCGAGTTTGCGGACGGTGGAGAACACATCAATACCGACACTGTGAAATGCGGGACGAGCCTGTTTGGGATTTCGGCAAGGCAAGTCCGCCTTCCCGGCGCATTCGCTGCACAATGCGCAATCAGACATGGAAATCGCAAAAATGTCCCCGTCCAAAAATGCCGCCTGTTCGACCACGTAGGATGCCCTCTGGGCGATGCGCTTATCACGAGCGTGAATGATCAGAACCGATGTGTATTTTCGCAGCAAAACCTCAAACTCCCACGGCTTGAGAAAACCTTCTCTCGATGGACAGGTGCATCCCTTGCCCCAATCCGAACAGCCGAACATGCACTTCAAAAGCGTTCGTCCATCAAAGACGATGTCGTCAGGGGAAACAGCAACCACATCCTCTGCGCCTTCCGCCAAGGCGAGGGATATGTATTTTTCATGGGCACTTTGCGGCATTATTGCTTCGTTTTGTCGAAATATCGGACATTCGGCAAGCCTTCGAAGTGTTTGTCGGTAGTCCACAGAACGGCATTGTATTGTAATGCCGTTGCGTAGATGATGCTGTCTGCCATAGCCAGTTTATGTTCCCGACTGATGTTTGCTGCGTTGAGGCTCAATTCGGTGTCCAAAGGGACAATTTCGGCGGTTAACATCGTTTCAATGAATTCGTCTGCATAGTCTTTCCCACGCATAGCAAGTAGTTTTTTGTACACTTCGTACAAAACAACGGTGGGGACAAGCAGATGTTTTGGGGCTAATACAATCGGCGCAACTACCCCTCTGATGGGAGAATTCTCCACAAATTCTAGCCAACATGATGAATCTACAACGTTCATAGCTCTCTATCAGTTTCGTCTCGAAGATCGGAATAATCAACGTTTTGGAGTGTTCCCACGAATGAATTCATGCGAGCAATATACTCTTCTTCGCTCATTTTGCCTGGATGAGCCTTTTCTTTTTTAGAAATAAACAGTTCCACGTTGGTTTCCCGAAAATGTTCCGGCAAAGTAATGGAAAGATTTCCATCCTGGGGAACGAATGTCTGTATTTGTAATGCGGCCATGATATATATCTTCTCTTCAACCGGTGCTATTGTACACGAGTACAGGAAGATGGGCAAGTGCCCACTTGAGCACACTCTACCCAAAAATCCGCTCATTTGCCACTTGAATATACTCCGGCTTCACTTCGATTCCGATAAAATTACGTCCCATCCGGCGCGCCACCAAACCCGTCGTGCCGGAGCCTAAAAATGGATCAAGAACCGTATCGCCCGGCACCGTAAACAGTTTGACAAAGAATTCCGGCAGTCCCGCTGGAAACACCGCACTGTGCTTTTTATTGCCCCCTTCTGTGGACAACTCCAGCACGTTGTCCGGCAAGACAGATTCAATCGATTTTGCACAATGATTGATTGTAAACCCCGACCCGGTGCGGGACAAATTCCGCATATCCTTTCGGGCATGAAATTTGATCAATGTCTGTAACCGTTTGATTTTACGGAACGTCGATTCAAGCGGCGGCTTTCTGACGGTATCTTGATACATCACAAAATCCGCCGTCTTATTGAATTGCAACAGCCGTTCCCATCCATTCCGAAACCGGGTCCGCCATCTACCGGAAACCGTTGACGTTTTCCGCCAGATAAACTCTTCCGTCCAACGCCAACCCTGTTCCCGCAATGCTTTGATCAAGTCCAGAACGTAGGTATGCTTTTCGCCATTGACCGTGTTTTCCTTGATATTCAAAACAAACGTACCGGTCGGTTTCAAGACACGGAGCAGTTCTTGGGAAATCGGTAAAAACCATGCAACGTATTCGTCCGGCTTCACTCCTCCGTATGTTGCCATGCGTTGGTCGGCATACGGCGGTCTGGTGACAATCAGGTCAATGGAATCAGCGTCTAATTCCCGCAGCCTTTCCCGACTGTCCCCCTCAATAATACGTATGGTCAACTCGGAGAGACCGGCTGGTGTTAAATGACAAACCTGCTGTTTTCGGCGGGTCAATTCTTCAAATGGCATCGCTGTCCTCCTCATCTATACTGTCCTGTTCGGAAGTGTCATCCTGTTCTGCGTTCGCTTCTTGCTCGAATCCCGTTTCTGTGTATGTAAAGGGTTTTCGGACAACAAATGGACTCATAGGGCGAAACTTCTCTTGGATCCCATTATCAATGAAATCAATCCGTTCTTCCCGCGTTGCCTTGCGGAATATGTCCCCATCCCCCCAAATGATAAGCCCGAACCGGTGAAGCAGCAGTAAATGCCGTTGCACGGAAACCCGCTTCCGCTTGGTTGCCTTGGCAATCTCCTCGACGGTGCCGCTGCCCCCGGCAAGGAAAAACTCGTCAATATCATAGCCCGGCATCCACTTCCAAGTGCCCCATTCGGACAAATATTGGCTGTAATCCTGCCGCTTTCGCGTCCGTGTTGCAGGACTCGTAACTTCAGCGGCAGCCTCCACTTCCACCGGATGGTCGGCAGCCTCCTGCTTCGGTGTTCGCTTTTGCCCTCTCTGGCGTTCCATCTGTTCCACCGGGGTTTCATACGGCGACATTCGCAGACTGGTATCTACCCGAAGGATAGGCTCGTCAATCGGGTCTTCGTCATCATCCACAATGAGAATCGATTCTTTGCTCTTTGCAGCGGTATAGACTTTTTCGAACAGCTTCCGGTACTTTTCGTTGACCGGCGTGGTGAGGTCGAAAAGCTCATAAATGTTGCCAATACGTCCTTCCAAAACTTCATTGCTCCACTTCTCCGCCTTCGGACAACCCAACTGGACAAACAGATTGACTAATCGTGATTTTGCTATTCTCATAATGGCTTTCGCATCAAGTAAGATTTCTACATGTTTATAAACTATGATTGGAAAGTCATCACGGAATTCCAAGCCATTTTTTCAAAGAAAATGCCCATCCCCGAAGGAATAGGCGGTACATCACGTATATTCCCACTTCTGATCATCACTTCGCTGCGGTCGGGAAGGTCGACGGAATGTCCAAGGCGGTATTCGCATTGACCACTGCCGTATCCATCTGAACATTGGAATGCGATGCGTCTACCACAGGTACTGCCGTCCTTGTCAGAACATTGGACAGTTTTTGGAGTTCTTCGGCTGATTTGCCGGACAATTCTTCCTTCGTGTACATGCCGCCGCTGTTCATGACAATCGTGTCCACAAGATTATTGATCGTCTGCTGACGGGCACTGACCATATCGGAAAGGATACCAGTGATGGCATTCGCCACTGCTTTATTGCTGAGCCCTTCTGACCGTGAAGTCCCCATGCCCCGCTCTTTGTCTTCCTGATCAAGATTCTTGAGCTCCTTGTTCTTGAGTCCCTTGTTCTTCACCTTTTTGTTCTTGACCGGCTCTTCCTCGTCCTTGTCATCGTCATCCTCGTCGTCTTCTTGGTCATCGTCATCATTTTTGACCTGCTTTTCAAGGTTGGCGATTCGAGCTAGGAGATTGGCGATCGTTTTCTCGTTGTCTTTGTCCTTATCTTCCCCGTTTTTAACTTCCTCTTCCCCCTTGTCGCAAGCGTTACGGAGAATATTGGCGACTTGCTTGGCAAAATTGGCGATGGGATCGTCTTCCTTCTCTTCCTTGTCGGTGTTTTTCAACCCCTTGTTCTTGAGACCTTTGTTCTTGACCGGCTCCTCTTCGTCCTCCTTCGTGTTTTTTACTCCCTTACCAGAATGACGAAGGATATTGAGAATCTCCCCGGCAAGATTCTTAACCGCCGCTGCCGTGGCTGCATTCTTGACTTCCTCCTCGTCCTCTTCGGCATTTTTCAACCGTGTTTCAAGATTCGCAATTTTCGCCTTTAAATTCTTGATTTCTTCTTCCTTCTTGTCTTCATTCGACACATCGTCCTTCTTTTCTGACGATTCAGCATTCTGGATCATTGTATCCAAACGGCTGCAAGCATTTTCCAGTGCGGCAGAAAGTTGTTCAAACTCGCTCATCAATATCTCCTTTTCGGTTAACTGTTGTTTTGCGCTAAAGCGATCCAGTCCAGTCACAAATGACGATGCGGATACATTACCACAAAATATCATTCGAGGTTAATTGTTCGTCGTATTTTCCGTCACCGGACATTTCTTTGTAAAATTCTGCAATCTTGTGCGGCAATAATCGCTGAGCATCAGGTTATTTTCACCCAAGATCAGAGCGCAACCGTAATATCCTGCCCATCCGGGGCTTTGATTTCGAACCGTGCTCTTGGAAAACAATGTCAACGTGCTTGCCGATGTACGTTTCCTTGTTGTCCCAGTTGATTTGTGTCCGTAAGTCATACGCCTGCTCCGTGAATCCAACGAACACACTGGTTCCTTTGGGAAAAATCTGATCATCGGTGATTTCCACTTCCACAGAGCCGACCTTGTCCACCTCAACTCTATCCCCTTTTCGGTGCCCACGTTTTAGGTTGCCTAGTGCAGAGCGTTCTATGTTGTTTTCACGGGCTTCTTCCGTCAGCGTCTTGCCCTGTTTGAAGCCGACAATTCTGGCATTACACTCTGCCCAGAACTTGAGTTTCCAAAAAATGTTCTGCACTGCCGTCGTCCGGCTGTGGATGTAGTACGATGTAGGGGACTTGAGCATCAAGCCTTCACCCCCTTGCGATCGTGCTTGTTCCAGTTGTTCCTGCACCTGCTCTGCGTTCAGGCAAGTATGTTGTTCCACCGGCACAAGGAATCGTTTATCGGGGTCATGCTGCTTGCACCATTCTATGTAGTGAACAACGCGGTGATTAAACAAGGTCAGATAATCCCCCGCGTCCGCATCCTTCCACGACTTCGACGAATACCATTCCGGTATTGTCAGAATGTCGAATACGTACAACTTCAAACCATCATCCGGCTTGGGATGTGCCAATGCCGTTTGGATTTGATTGAATTTCAGGTTCGGCGACCAGATTTCCCCATCCAAGCACACATCGGCTTCCGCTGCCCAATCGATGATGGGTTGGAACCGCTTGACCGTTTCCGGATGCAATGGTTCCATACGGCGGGACAGCATCTTGCCGTCAAAGATGAGGAATCGCACGCCGTCCAGTTTGAGGGAGGCGAAAATGGGATACTGAATCTTGCCCAAATCAGGGCTGTCGTTCGGTGCAAGCATGGCTTGGGAAGTGTTCTTTGTGCTTTCGACATGGTTGTTGATAAAATAAAGGAGTGTCTGTTACTTTATCAACATCATAAAGAGTTTATAAATGAGGCAAGTTTAATTGCACTGCTTTAAAGCAGGATTTGGAAAATTTTACAATTTTCCAAAGTTTGTGATAAACTTCCGCCGCTTACCAATAGATTTCACCGCAAACGTGCCATGCAACCTTTTTCCGCCGACCTTTCCATCTTCGAAAGAATGCAAAATGCCCAGAATGTTCGAACAGGTTACGGGCATCTTGCCGGATTCAACGATGTTGAGAAATACAAAGAGCAGAACTCTCGAAAACGTGCGGTTGCAAACAGTAGCGGGTGCCAACCGATGAACGTGCATGAGAGTTCCGTACAAGAACACCCTCTCTCATTTCATGCAACAGGTACCAAATGATTCAGTTTTATGAAATCTACGCAAAAAATGAAAACTCTCATTACTGATGCGAGAAATGAGTGGGACGAATACCTGACCAGCATGGCGGCAGTAAAACCGAATGACTATCTTTTCCCATGCCACTCTCCATTCGGAATGAGCAATTTACTGTCCGGCATTGTACTATATTCATAAGACCACGCCGTTGTTCCATCTGCTTCTAACGTTTCAGGATCAAACAACGGAACACGTACCCGCTTGTAAAGCGTCGGAACCCCCTCCAGTCTATCCAATGACGGAAGTACGGCACCAATATCTTCAAATTGAAAAACCTCGCCGTAAATGAAATGTTCGCCGCAAAACCGTGCTGCTGGAAACGCCCCAAGATCAAACAGCAACCCGCATGTCGCTGCCGGTCTGACTGCCAAATACTTTCCTTCAAGAAGCCCGTGATTGGACTTGCCCCGTTTCAGTGTTCCGTAAACAAAGATTTGATTGGTTTTCTTTCCCATGTCGCTACTGTTTCAAGTTTTCACAGTCTCAGTATCCATATCATCATGATTCTATAAACGAGGCAAGTATAGCGTTCTGCTTTCGAGCAGAATGGTAAATCTCTGCCGTCCATTCTTACCAGTAGGTTTCTTGTCCAAGAGTCCGCATCTGCTTTACAAAAAGCCGCCAGGTCATCAAGGAATCGATACCGCAATATAACAATAGTTTTTCAATAGGCAACTCGTGAAGCCGGTTTATCTTACCTTTGCCGGACAAATAGGGTTTCGTGATGTCGTCATACCCGGATTCCCCAAAATGGACAAACGCTTGGAATTTCAATCCGGTAACGCCCTTCGTACAATCCAGAATATGGGCATTGAGCATCGTGTCGCCTGCCCAGTTGTTGACCGCAGTGCCGAAATGAACCCGGCTCCACCGATCCTCCATTTTCAGATTATGGGCGATTTTCGGAATCGGTGACTGCAAAAACTGAACCCATGCTTGCCGGATATCTTTGGAATAGGGAAATGCGACCGTAACCATGTCTTTATTCCAGCCCCCTAGACAGACCGAGGCACATAATATCTTCGCACCATCGACTTCCGGTTTCAGGCAATTGGTTTCATAATCGAACGCTGCTCATCCTCTGTTACGATTACAGATTCTCTCCAAAACGCAGGCAATTTCATCGGAGTTGTACAGTAACGTCACATGGTCTTTGGTATCACTCGTGTCGGGGCGGTTCGGCAGTTTTTTCATCATTGCCTCAATGTGCCGGATCATCCACAAAAACGCCACACCGCCCAACCCTCGCGGAAAATCGGGCTTTTTGCCCCCCTTGTCCGCAAACCGGTTCCCCAGCGATAAGATGTACGCTGAATCGAAAATAGGGCATACCCACGCATTCCATTTCTTGGCAGGAATCTGATAGCCGCAGAACCGAGACATCTCACCGGTTCCTTCTCGCCATAATTGCGAGAGAACCGCCTGCGTTGCTCCCAAGCCTACCGGCAAAATCACCTTCGGCTGCAATTCTTTGATCGACTGGAGCAGATTCGGTCGACAGCATTCTATCGACAGCGACGCGTGTCCTTTTCCGTAGCAAATAGCAGCACCGGTTGTCCAGCAGTCCTTCTGCATGTCGATACCGGCTTCAGAGAGGGCGGTTTTTAGCAGCGATTTTCCGTCAATCGTTGCAAACCAGTCCGCCATGGTATCATTGATCTGCATCGGCTGCTCCCGCACTATCAGAATCTCTCGTCTCCCCACACCGGAAACCGGAATCTTTGGATTGCGGCAGATTTTGCGGGTTTTCCCAGACCGGTCTTTCTCTTCCGCTGTCATCCGACCACAGCGTCCACACTGCGGCAGCACGCTCTGGATTGTCCTTTTCTTTTGGTGTCCTTTGATCTCTTGGAAAAAGCCCATCGGTGTGAAAAAGTTGAAAGTTCTGTACTATTATCAACTTCTTGCCCATGTAGATAAATGATGCAATTTCTTGTTTAATGTCACATGCGATTTCATCATCCCCCTTGAATCTATGGTGTATGGCAAGGACTTACACCTCGCCCCCAACCCCAAACCCGACT
>Ga0099364_10008833_pt1 | contig 14102 bp, 12 predicted proteins | sample TergutTh196P3_FD_73070 | JGI IMG/M metagenome (GOLD analysis project Ga0099364, IMG submission 73070) | Microcerotermes parvus P3 segment gut microbial communities from Pointe-Noire, Republic of the Congo - Th196 P3 | ecosystem: Host-associated > Arthropoda: Insects > Digestive system > Gut ... | reverse complement strand
TTCATGCTCCTATAACGGCGGACATGGAAACACCATTCTCGTAGCTCACAAAAACAACTTCTATACGCGCTATTCGCACAATTCGGAAAACTTGGTCAAACCGGGCGATGAAGTAAAAAAAGGGCAGATCATAGCCTTAGCGGGAAGTACCGGAAACTCAACAGGGCCGCACCTTCACTTTGAAATAAGGTTTAACGATATACCCCTTAATCCGCTTGATTTTCTCCCTACGGACGAAGACATAGTGATTGTTAAACACACAAAAAGCGCGCCAAAAAAAAGCGCGCCGCCAGCAAAGAAAAAACGCTGATAAAGAATTATTTGTTTTAGCGATTTTCCTCGATTTTCTTTACATTCGGATCGATTGACCTGTATACGTCTTCAATCATATCCTTTACCTGCTCAGACGAAAACGACTGTCTTGCAACTTCCTCGTCTTCAGGCAATCCGTTGTAAGCATAATCCGTCAATTTGCCTATAATGCCGGTAATATTTTCCTGCTTGTTGCCCTGAATGTTGATTATATTCGGGCCGCTTTTGAAGCCCCATTCAAATCCGTCCGACAACGAAACGGTAAATGTTTCGGTTATACCGTCGCCATCGGCATCTTCGGCATAATAAATCACATTATTGGGCGCCTTTGCCTTTACAGTTATTTTATAACGTACAGGACTCTCATCGTTGAGCTTTCTTGGTATGGGAGTCCTTTCAAGAATGACGCTGTTTTCCCTTCTATCCATTAAAAGCGCCGTAAATATAGCAGCCTGTCTCTTCAAAAAAGTTTCGCGCATCGTGGTGAAAAGTTCACCGTAATTTTTTGCCGCAAATTCCGCAGATGTACTGCGCATAATGTCCTGCCTGCGGTCTGTTATGCGTATAAAATTAGGGCTGCCGCTTATTTTGTTAGGCCAAAAATCAGGCTGGAGCGTAGTTTGCAGAGCATCTTGAAAACGTAATTCCTCAACTACGTCAGGATTGTCATAACCGTCAATTATAAGATATACTTTAGAATTCCTTATTATAAGAAGCAAGGCTATTGAGTTATCGAGAAAAGGAGAAAATTCTTTCTCAAAATGCTGGTAGACAACACGGTCTTCGCTATAGCGCGACAGGCGCTCAATGTTTACAAGTTGAAATGGGACTTCCTGAGAAATGGCGCTGCTGAAACAAAAAACCAATAGCACAGAAATAAAAAATGGGGCTTTATATTTTTTTTTCATAGACTTCTCCATAACTTTTCCTGATATTTTTTATAGAATTCTTCATAGATAGAAAGATAGAATTCCCCATTGGGATTATCGGCGTTTTAATGACCGTACTGAAGCATTTTTAATGCCGTTTTGTCAAATATTTACATCCCTTAAATAAAAGTTTTCGCCATATCTCAAGCGGTTGATTAAACCCAGCCTATAATTATAAACAATGAAAAGAGACACATAAAGTTGTTGCCTTTTATAAGCACAACATATTATTTTGACAATATGGACTATCCATTGACCCTAAAAATGATTGTAACCGTATTTTTGGGAATAACCATAGGTATGCTCTCAATGATCCCGGTGGGCGGCGTTCAGTTGCAGGTCATAAAAAAATCCCTCAACGGACACCTCAGAGCGGCAATAATGACTGCTCTGGGTTCGGTAACGTCTGACGGCATCTATGGAGTACTTGTGCTTTTCGGCTTCAGCGCCTTTATGATGAAAAAGGGCTACCAGATCACGCTCTACAGCCTCGGCATAATGTTGCTTACAATTCTGCTTATAAAAATGCACAGAGACCGTAATAAACCGGTTCAGGAAACCACGCCCAAGTATCACGGAAGAATTTCGTTTGTCTCAGGCTTCTCCATCGCGATAACAAATCCCGGAATGTTAATTTGGTGGATAATAGGCTATCACTTTTTTCTTGACCTCGCATTGTTCAAAGAAACCACCACGGCAATAAAAACGCTTTTCTTAGTATCCGCGCTGGCAGGCTTAGGGGGCTACCTTATTGTAGTGGCTCTTGTCGTTTATAAACTCAAAAAATCATTTTCCGATAGACTGCTTAAATTTATACACATTTTTATCTTGACAGTACTTACTTTTCTCATCCTCTATTTTATTTTTAAGCTCATATGCGCCATCTTTAATATAGATACAGGGTTATAATAATGCCGCTAAACGATTCTGTTAAAACATTATTAGTCGTACTAATGCTTCTATCTTTTGGCATAGCCATTACTTCTTTAATTAACGGATTTTTTTCTCTGCTTCTGAAAGGCGGCGATACCGCCACGAGATCTTTTTATATATCATTTTGGTTTTTGATTGCCGGAATCATTTTTCGAAAAACAATAAACAGGCAAAACAAGTAACCGTTATTTCAGCGAAGACAATATCCCGCGCAGTTCAGAGCATACAAGATTTATATCGTTTTTATCTATAATAAGCGGCGGTTGAAAAGCAAGAACTTCCCGGTTCATACCGTTCTTGCCTATTATTATGCCGTTATCTTTCATTTTTTCAAGTATAACGTCAACGTGAGCCGGGTTCTTCATTGAAACGCCCGCCATAAGTCCAAGTCCCCTCACGCCGGCAATAATATCCTTGTGGTCTTTTTCCAATATGCGCAGTTGTTCTAAAAAATAAGCGCCTAATTCCTTCGATTTTGCGCAAAGATCGTTTTTTTCAATAAAATCCAACACCGCAAGCCCGGCCGTCATCGATACGGGATTGCCGCCAAGCGTTGAGGAAGACGGTCTGTTGAGGGCAGCTGCCGTATCGGGTCTTGCGGCAAAGGCGCCCATAGGCGTTCCATTACCAAGCGCTTTTGCAAATGATATAATATCAGGAACTACGTTAAAATACTCAGAGGCAAACATATATCCTAACCTGCCGAAACCGGTCTGTATTTCGTCAAAGATGAGCAGTACATTATGTTTTTCCAAAAGCCGTTTAAGCCTGATGAAAAAATCAGGCGGAGGAATATTAATACCGCCATTCCCCTGTACCGGCTCTGCGATACAGGCCGCTATTTCGTTGCCGTGACGCTCTAATATATCCTCAACGCTCTTCAAAGATTCATCGGCATTGGAATAACCCTCGGCAAACCACACAGACTCATCGTCAAGAAACGGGTCTATGCGCCACATAGGAATGCCGGTCACTGCAAGAGTAAGGGTTGTCCTGCCGTGCAATCCGCCCTTGAACGACAAAAAGCCTTTCTTGCCTGTTTTCATTCTGGCAAGCTGCAAAGCGCCGTCATTTGCCTCGCTCCCGCTGTTGCAAAAAAAGACCTGATGAATATCGCCCGGAAGTATCCCGGCAAGTCTTTCCGCGAGTTCTACCATCGGCTCTGTTAAATATATTATGGATGTGTGCTGCAGGCGCTTCACCTGCTCGCTCACCCTTTCTGTTATTTCAGGATTGCAGTGCCCGCAATTTACAACAGTGACCCCTGCAAAAAAATCAAGGTAAGATTTACCCTTGTCATCAAAAAGATATTTGCCTTCGCCTCTTACAAGATGCGGAGGATTACTGTAAAAGTGCATCGTATTGGGATAAAAATACTGCTTCTTTTTTTGGATGATTTCATCTGCTGTCAGCATATTGCCTCGCTTAAAACTTTTATTTAAATCGCAATGCCTCGTATGAGTAGGCATACTTGTTGAGTATATCGTTGTTTGTAATAGCGCCGGTATCGCATCTTTTAAATGCGCGTATAATTTCCCTGAGAGCGCCGGCGTTTTCAGTCTGAGCCTCAATCCTGAACATGGAAATGCCAAGACGGCGCATTTCATTTATAAGCGGCAAGATCGTAAAGCGGCAATTAGTAAGAAGATGCGTTCTATGGTGCTGATCCCGATATATCTCATACTCGCCGGCCTCATTGTAAAGCTTAAACGCGCTGTCTGAATCATGCCCGTATATTCCAAAAAAGTCATGGTCAAAATACATGTGCTCAAGCCTTCCGTGCGCTATGAGTTCAACCGAATCAAAGGCTTCGCAAAACATTTTTAGCGCCGCCGCATTAAGTTCCACAGAAGCGGCTGCCTGTGATACGCCGTGCGAGCGGTAAAAACCGGCGGCAAGACCGTTAAAGATGTTCAGAAAATAGTCGCCTGCTACAGGCGCGCCCATTTTGGCAAAAACCTCGATGCTGCCTAAGTTGCCGGCTAAAATACCGTCAATGTGCGGCAGCATTTTTTGAATACCTGCCGTATATATTTCAAACTGCGCCTCGTTCATCATGCGCGGCGTCCCCAGATAAAGTTCACATTGCTTTTTGTTTTCTTTTATGTAAGACTTGAGGGATGCCGCATCTTCTACAGTCATCGGCCTGTCAGGATTTAAAATATCGCCCGATATATATACGCGGTCGGCATTTTCATCAATGGCAAGGAGCGCCTGTTCCATATTGTTCACCCGCACAGAAAGTTTGGGTTCTTTCTCAGGCGCATCATATACGGCAAGCCTTTCTTTAATAGAAGCGGTATCCTTATCGGTAATGAGGGCCTCTGTCGTAGGCGTGCTGAACATCTTGCCGGTTGAGTAAAATTTACCCGTACCTTCGTAACGCTTATTTATATTCTCAAGTCCCGGCCTCCCAAAGGCATAAGCGGTAGACATGTCGCGTTTGCGGGTTTCATATATCTTGTCCGCATCTTTACGCCGGTCATAACCAACAGGGTCGGCAATGAACGAGTCGAGTGCATCTCCATAATAGTTTATTAAATTTGTTATAAATTCCACTTCGCGCATACGGCCTTCTATTTTAAACGAATCGACTCCTGAATGTATCATCTCGGGCAGGTATTCATACATGCACATATCGCGGACAGCAAGGGGATAATCCTTTTCGCTGTTGCCGTTTTCGGCCGAGAACCACCACCTGCATGGCTTGAGGCATTTACCTCTGTTGCTGCTCATCCCAAACAGCATGGAAGAATAATAACATTGCGCTCCATGGGAGATGCACATGTCGCCGTGCGTGAAATATTCGACTTCAATGTCAATATTAGATTTGAGCCACTTTATTTCTTCCAGCGTGTTGTTGCGCGATACAACTATGCGCGAAAAATCGCTTTCCTTGAGGACGCGTGCAAAAGCAATGTTATGAACATTCATCATTACTGAGGAATGCAGAGCAAGGCCAAGTCCCATTTTACGAACCAATTCAGATACTGCAAAATCCTGAACAAGAAGCCCGTCAGGCCCAATAGAAGCAAGCAGTTCAAGATAGTTTTGCGCATGGGCAATCTCGCTTTCATCCACAAGGTTATTAACCGTAATATAGACTTTTTTGTCTTTTGCGTGCGCCATTTTAACGGCATCCCTGATCTCGTCATCGGAAAAGTTGAAGCCCTTGCGTATAAGCCTCATATTCATGGTCTGCCCGCCAAAATATATGGCGTCGCATTTTGAGTCAACAATGCTCCTGAAAATTTCAAAGTTTCCGGCTGGGGCCAAAAGCTCTATATTACGTTCGTTAAATTTTCTCACCTTAATAAAATCTCCGTCACCGATCAGCGCATACAAGCAATATATAAAAATACCGGATACGCCTTATGGTCAATCCGCAAATCGGTCAATTTTTAAACATTTCTAACTGATTTCAATTTGCTGTCGTGCCCTGTGCCTGTCAATGTTTTTCTTTTTATATGTTTTGAATTACTGCGGTAAAACGCCGTTTGATGTTGGCTTGCCGGCTGTTTAAACCTGCCGGAAATATAATTGTTTATTTGCTTTTGTTTAAATATTCAAATACATTTATGATATTATTTCTTTTCCAATCAGCCGAATGATTATATAATAAATCTGACATTTCATCTGTAAAATCGGTTTCGGCATTTATCTTTATGCTTGTATTGCGCTTTATTATATCAATTATTTTGATCAATGTTTTTGAATCCGGCGCGCCAAGTCCCGCTCCTTCCCAAATATCTAACTTGTTTTCTCCGAATTCCAACAGCATCTTAGGATAAAGGTTTTTATTCCTTCCTCCGTATTTCTGTCTTGAATGTGTTATTTCAGGAAAAATCGAAACCGATTTTAGTTCGTCCCATTTATAATGCTTCTCTTTGAATTCAAAAAATTTATTGTAATAAATTCCGGTTTCATTTATTGCAAGATGAATAAATAATGATACTATCAGAAAAAACGAAGCAACCCCTAAAATAATCAGCATAAAAATAGCGTTTCTTTTATTCTTTTTTTTATATAAATTATAGTCCTGTGTTTTTGATTGAGCAATGCTGTACCATAAAAGCGCTTTTTTTGCTCTTGGAATAAATGAAAAAACGGCAGATAGTATATACATGTTTAAAGGCAAAGAAATAAAAAAAACTGACATGGAGAATATTCCTGTTGCAAGCACTGGAGATATTATAACTCCGTTTTCAGCATATATATATGCCTGTAAAAGCGGAAAGTATATCCATGAAAGTATTATCGCGGCACAAAAACTTGCGGCATATATTATTATCATCGACCAATACAACAGATGACCAGGCAATCCTGGACGGTAATCTAAAAATTTTTCAAAAGTCGATTGATCCATGGTTTATAAGCTCAGGCAGAAGCGTCCCTACGGCATCAATTTTGAGCGAATAAGCTGAATTATTGACGTAATATCGGAGTCTTCCATATATGCCGTATTGATTGTATTGCCTCCTATAAACGGGCTTAATTTAACATAAACGTCTTCGCTTAGCGTGCCGTACTGTCCCATAAATGATCTTATTCTGGAATTAAGACTAAATTCGAGTTTTTCTCTCGGCGGCAGCGCAAGATATGAATTTATTACATCGAGCATACGGTCTTTATCGCGGGGCAAAGAACCGTAAACATCAAGCAAATTAGAAGCGCTGTCGCTGAGTATTTCAGTTTTGCAGTTAATGTTTTCAATTAGAGTTTTTAATTCCTGAACTACCTCCTCTTCCGATGCTTCCTTAAAAGAGCCGTCTATACGCATAGCCTCAAGCGGCGTAGAGGGAAATATTTCAAGCGACCTTAATCTGATGAAATCCGGCTCAATTGCATTAATTACTCTGGCTGTTTCAAACGCGTGTTCCTGCGATAATTTGCTCCCGCCAAGACCCGGCATTATGTATATGGAACATGAAAGTCCCGCATCTTTTACCTTTAAGCAGCCGTCAATATGCTGAGCGGCGGTTACGCCTTTATCAACCAATGACAGCACACTGTCAGAGCCGGATTCAAGGCCAAAATGAACGCGGCTAATTCCTGCATTATAAAACTCCTTGAGTTCTTTGGCAGAACGGGTCTCTGCCGCCGTTTTTGTTCTTCCATATATTGTAAATCTTTCTAACGAAGGAAAATTATTTTTTATGTGGCTCATGGTATCATGTAAAAAGTCCGGTCTTAAAACGAGAGCATCTGCGTCTCCCAGAAAACATGTTTTCCCGCCGCCCATTCTCCAAGACAGTACATGATATATACTGTCTTCTAAAACCGGCTTATCTTTAAACCATGACATGAACCATTGCATCCTTTCATCCATGTCGTCGCTGACGGCATTTTGAGCCTCTGCTTCTTCGGTTAAATTTTTAGCCTTTTTGATTTTGTCAATCAAAGCTGATGCCTTGTTATAATCTTTCTCAGAATAATAAGGTACGCCGAAATCGTTTTCATAAAGCAAGTCATCTATTTGCTTGGCTTTAGATATGTCGGCCTTGACATCTTCAAGAGACCTTTTTGCAAAACGGACGCCTGTTTTATATGCAGGACAAAACTTGCATTTATTCCAGTGGCAGTTTCTTGTGACTCTAAACGAAAGGCTGCCGTTTTCCGTCGGCGGACGTATGAATGCAACTTCAAATGCTTCAATGCTGTTTAGATCAATATTTTTCATTTTTTATCTTACCATTTTTATAAAATTTGAGTTTAAAAATATAATAATTGCAAACGGCATGCAACTCCGTTTCCTAGCTGCGTTATTTATAACGCTTTGTCCCATTAAATTATAGTCGTTATAATTTAGAACAGTGTCAATCAATTTTTATATTTTAAAAATGATAGAGCTATACAATACGGGAATGGAGAATCCGGTAAACTCTACCATGCACCCCTTTAGTTCAACATGTTTATTATATAACATGTTTTTTTCATTTTATTTTATCTCTTTTCATTCTTCTTAGTCCAAAATCTGCCGCACGGAAAAGCGGGTCGTATACCTCGCTGACCGATGGCGCATAGGCAAGCTCTGTCCTGCATAACGCATCGATAGTAATGCCAAACTCAAGCGCCATGCTTACGATATTTACCCTCTCTGCAACCCCTTCCTCGCCTGCGCACTGGGCGCCAAGCACAAGGCCTGTATCTTTGTCAAAGATTATCTTAACCGTAATGTCGCTGTTATCAGGGTAATATTCGGGTCTGATTTTTGAGGTAATCTTGCCTGATACAGGCGTATAGCCTCGAAGAGCTGCCTGCGCAGTATTAAAACCTGTGCCGGCTATTTCAAATGAGCCGAAGCGCGTTACAAATGTTCCTGCGCTGCCGTGATACTTTTCATTTCCGCCTAAGGCATTGGCGGCAGCAACAGCCCCCTGTTTGTATGCCGATGTCGCAAGCCTTGAGGATATGGGCTTTTTGTCTATTACCGAATAGTTTATGATACAGTCTCCTGCGGCATACACATCCTCTGCAGAGGTTAAGAGCATCTCATTAGTCTTAATGCCATCAATAGAAAACTCAATCCCGGAATTTTCGGCTAAAGATAACTCAGGTTTAAATCCTGCCGCTAACACGGCCATATCTGCAGGGATAGACTCTTCATCGCAAATAATATTTTTCAGCAGTTCATTCCCTTCAACGCCTGTTACCTTTTTATTTTTGATAACTTTTATTCCGGCTTCATTCAAGTAATTTTCAGCAAAAGCAGCCATATCATTATCTAATATTCCATTCAGGAGTTGATCTGCCATTTCAATAATTGTAACATCCTTATTCTGCGCTTTAAGGGCATAAGCCGTTTCAATTCCTATAGCGCCGCCGCCTATTATAGCGCACCTCGCAGCAGATTTGATTCTCTCTTTGATTAAATCAAGGTCTCCTGTGCTTGTTAATGTATAGATTGAAGAATTCATGTATCTGTCAAGATTAATTATACTTGGCATAAAGGGGCGGCATCCTAAAGCTATAATCAGCTTATCATAAGATTCTATTTTTTTACCTTGAAGCGTAGATATGGCGACTGTCTTTTCATGATGAAAAATTTTTTCTGCTATTCCCTTGATTTTTGTAATTCCAAAACGGTGAAAATTTAAATTTTGGACAAGATGCTCTTGATTTATAACTCCCTCAAGGGCATAAGGCAATCCGCATGGATGCATGAGGTCGTTCTCTTTTGGATCTATTACAATAATTTCGGCTTTATAGTCATATCTTTTTATAGCCATTGCCGCCGAATATCCGGCAGACCCAAAACCGCAAACTACAATTTTCATATTTGCTCCGTGCTTCAGCATTTAATGTGAATCGATTAGATTAGTCTTGCTAATTATTTGTCCGTCAACTTTTCAAGAATAGCATAGATATCAAATAATTAGTTATATTATTATTTGAACAGTCGCACTCTCTCCACTGTCCGTACCGTTCGATATGCGACAATTCAACCGCTTGAGTACAAGAACTCGTATCTTTTATAACATCATATCCGATTGATGTAAAATATTTGTTTGTTAATGACATTGTAAAATTACACAGACCTGCTTAAAGCGCTTGTGTAAAAATTGTCGCTTGTCATAATTCAGGCTGAGATGGAATAGCACGCATTCCGTTAGGAATGCATCGCTTGTCGTAGATGCAGGCCAAGAGGGAATCGAACCCCCAACCTACGGTTTTGGAGACCGTTGCTCTGCCTAATTGAGCTATTGACCTGTATTTCATTGCATTATGCAATGCAGTAACAAAAAACAAAACAATCTAAAAAACGTCAAGTCTTTTGCTTTTTATGATTATACAAAAAATGGCATGAGTATTTTTAATAGTCTGGGACATTTCATTCCGCGCATCTACACAAACAAACCGAGAACCAACGGACTCGGCTACAAGGGAATGTTTCACCAGCCCGATTTCAGAAAAGATTCTGATATGGTCAGCGGCCTTGAGGCCATAAGGCATATGCATATAAGGGTATTTGACGAGTCAAGGCTTGCGGCCGCCGACATATACAGGAAGCGCGAGCTTAGCAACCCTGCCATTATAGTCGATACAAACCATGCTAATTCGGGCAAACTGTTTTATGAGCAGCCCCGTATAGCGAAGGAGATAATGAACAGCCGAAATCATTCCGACTCGCTCAAGGGCGTCATCAAAGGGCTTATGTTCGAAAGCTACTTGCTTGAAGGGGCACATGAGTTCGGCAAATCCATAACCGACCCATGTCTCGGCTGGGACGCCTCTGAGCGGCTTGTCTATGATTTGGCCGATATGATTCAATGATATGCTTTTTTGTACAATTTTTTATACTATTTTTTCTATACAGCGCAGCATTGTAGTAAGCGCCTTTTTGTTGAACAGACACCCCTCATGGAGTTCGCTGTACAGGTAGTTGGAACGTTTAGCGGCCAAAAGCTCCCGGGAAAGTTCATCATCGGATTTGTCTATTGAGTAGCCTTCGTTTATTGTGTGAATGGCTTTTTGACTTACCATGCTTAGTATACCTTTTACATTCTCTTTTGATTCTAATATGCGGTCAATTTCATCAAGTTTTTTGAAAATGTAGCCTACTTTTCCGGCGTCTGTTTTTTTGCTTTCAAATAAGGCCGTCAAATTGGCAGATAATCTTTTTGCTTGCTCAAGCTGTGGAATCAGAGAGATAATTTCGTCAAACATTTTGTTTATGTTTGCTTTTAGTTTTTTTACAGTCTCTTCTGTAGTTGTATGTGCATCGGAAGGCGATGCCAATATTTCTTCGATAGTTTTTTTTATGCCGGTGTCGTTATTTTCCAATACAAGCAACTGTGCAGGCGAATGTTTTACTCCTGGGATCAGGAGTCCGTCAAATGTTGCGTTTATGAGATTTTCGGTTTTTTGTTTTTGAAACCATGACATAAATATCATCATTTTCTGGTTTGTCACGACCTTCGGCGAGCGTATCCCCTTTGTAATAATGCGGGGCGTTGAGGTAATTTGTTTTCGGTTGTGCATTTCGGCGTTTGCAAGGCGGTTTGTTTTTAAAAAAACCTGCTCTTCCATGTACGAACCCTTGGCGTGTGCCCTCCCGCCCGTGAACGATAAATCTTGTCCCACTAATATTATGGGTGAGCATGACAATCTTTGCGCCAAATCAAAGGCATTTGTTGAGACAGAGCCGCCGTGCGTTATCTCGCCCTTTTCGCCGCATATATTTTCTATCCACTTCATAATGTCAAAGGCGATGCCCGTTACGCTGACCGGTCCCTTGTAAAGATGAAAAACCGATGGATGTACGGTAGGGTCTGCAACAAGAATTGTATTGAGTTTGGGCAATCCCTCAAAGTATCGCGCGTTTACAAGCTGCGGGTCAACTGCCACGCAAAAATGCGGCTGTATTCCAGCTTTGACAAGTGTCGGCATCGCTGTATCGACCGCTATTATTACGGCCTTATGACTGTTTTCTCTTATGAAATCAAAACTTTCACGAAGCGAGGGGCCGGCTGCAGCAATTATTGCCGGGATTTTCGCGAATTTTCCATAGAAATTTTTTATCGCCGCCGACTTAATAAACGGTATGATGTTTCTTGCAATATTAGCGCTCCAAACCTTTTCAAATTTTGCAAGGGTAGCGATATTGACTTCTTTTGTTGAAAGGTATGAGCGGCACAGTTCAAGCATTGAGGCGTAATATTCCTCGTTTATTTGATGAGAACCTCTGTGAGTTATGAAACTGACTTTTAGCGATGATTTCCCTTTGAGGGTTTCGGCTAATTCATCTTCTGACGGATCTATCAAGATATTAAACCGGCCGTCTTCTAACAGAGCGCCTAAATCTCTGTGTGTAAGTACGGCTTTTAGCATGACGGTTTCTTTTTCTATAACGAGCATATTTGAAGCAGGCGGAATTTTTGCAAGAAGCGCTTCAATGTGGTAGGCAAACCCGAGACCGAAAACGATGTATAAATCATGTTCGGCCGATATTTCAGCGGCGAATCTGAGCGCTTCCGTACGCGGGTCAAAGCGGCTATGCACCGGTATTTTATGTCCGTTTCTTGTTACAGAAGGAACGGGTTCGCCGTTTTTGCTTTCTATGATTTCAACTGAACTACCGCCGGAATTGCCGTCCAAGGCTAAATCCGCCAAAAGCGTGGCGCTACGAAATTTTTTTTTAAAAAGTGATATGTTTTTTGTAAAAAAAGAATTCATCTCATTTATCATCGGCACATAATAGCATTGACAAGAGAATTGAGATACTACAGTTTGCTAAAATATAGATAAAGAACCGTGAAAAATAAATCGCCCATGCTAATGTATTTCTTTGTTTTTTTTATTTTTTTCGCCGCATCCGGCGAACTTTTAGCCTATATTAAACTATTGAACATCCCCTTAGGTTCTGAAAAACGCCATGAGATCAGCATAGAACTTGATCATTATTATACTTGTTTTTCTTATACTGTTGCTATTACTGAACAGCCTATCCCCGAAATGAATATAACGAGGGAGGGAGAACTTTATTGGCATATGCTCAAGAATTTTTTTTTCCCGCGCTATATTCTTTTTGAAACAGGCCTGTATCCGCTGCCTATAGCCGGAGTCTATATAAGAAGAGAAGCGCGGAATTTTTATGACGATTCGGAACTAATACGCGGGGTCAATATTGTAAAGGCCGTAACGACTGGTTTTCCCGAACCGTACGCCGCTTCTATTTTTTTTGGGAATGTTGCCAATTTTACAAAAGGCGACAGCAGTGAAATAACGGGAAGAGGATTTAGCGGGTTGGCGCTAAGCTGCGGCAATCATCATATTGTTGATAACATAATGGTGACGGATAAGTGGCTTGAAATAGAACTTAAAATGAAAGGCATGGACTACCATCATGTGCATAGTATGGAGTGGAGTTATTCTATAGGCTTTAAGGTACATGACAATAATGAGATAAACCATCAGTTTTTTGTCTCGGTTTATAGAAACCGCATCTATTATGCCGCCGATGCAAGTCCTTTGTTTAATTTTTTCAGAAGCACGGAACAGCAGTTGCGCATAGATTTTAGCGCGAAGTATTTTGATATAAAAAGACCGTCATCTTTTTCTTTTCTTATAGGTAAAAATTTTCCCATAGGTGACGGAACGGTAACACTTGCCTTGAAAGCGGGCGCCATCAAGATTTTCAGCGACGGTTACACCGGAAGCCTTAAACAAGATATCGACCGCAAATGGGCGCTTATGGTGCGCCCGATGGTTTATTTAAGGTTTTAGACAAAGAAAATAAGGTAAACCGCCAATCCTATTACAGATGTAGCAGTGAAGAATATAAGCGAATAACTGTATTTGTCGTTCTTGCGTTTCATTCTGCGGGAACTGAGCAACAGCCCAAACAAACAGAGTCCTAACTGAGTAATCAGTACAGGGGGTAAAATTTGCATAAACGATAGATCCCACCCGCCGACAACAGATGGGGTATTTTGTGCTGCGATAGAAAAAATTGACATTTCGGCAGAGGGTTTAGCCAAAGCTAATATCATAAGCAAAACAAAGAGTAATATCCATGATACAGCTATAATTAAACTAACGGTCTTGGCAACCTGATCAGGCCCTTTCCTTTTGTTTTTTCTTTTTATTTTTCTTTCCATAGTCCCTATTAAACTTTGTTAAAATTTCGGACATAGAATCAACGGTTTAAACTTAAATCAATATAAAAAAGCGCCTTTTATTAAAAAAATTTTACTTTAATCAAATCGCATGAAGGCGTTTTATAACTTCCTGAGTGAAGGCTTCTCCGTGGAACTTCCTTGTTTCGCTTATTATATCGTCTATAGGAACTCCCAAATCGGCGGCTCTTGTTACCATACGGCAATATGACCTTATTGCCCAGCGGCTCATTTTTCCAAATATCATATTTTACCTCGCGCGTTTACTACTTCGTATCATCGGTTCGCAATTGTCGGATATTAGCCGACT
>Ga0099364_10008832_pt1 | contig 14103 bp, 9 predicted proteins | sample TergutTh196P3_FD_73070 | JGI IMG/M metagenome (GOLD analysis project Ga0099364, IMG submission 73070) | Microcerotermes parvus P3 segment gut microbial communities from Pointe-Noire, Republic of the Congo - Th196 P3 | ecosystem: Host-associated > Arthropoda: Insects > Digestive system > Gut ... | reverse complement strand
TGCGCCGCCCATAGTGCCGCCCATAGCCAAGTTGAGAATGATATAGTTCGGATCTTTAAAGGGCCAAATATCGTGGTTTGTTTGATTGTGCGGTTCGTAAATTATAGCGGTTTGCACACCGTCAACAAAAAATCTGATGCAGTCATCGCCATAATCATATTTTTCTTCCCATTCAATTCCATAGATATGGAAATTGCTTTCAGCATTTGGCAGGTTATAGGAAGCGCTCCAATTGTCGTTACCGCCTACCCCTCCGTTGTTGGCTTTTGTATGAATGGCATGAGAAATTTTAGTAGGTTGCGAGCCAACATGTTCCATAATGTCAATTTCGCCGCAGGAGGGCCAGCCGCCTACCGTACCGAGCGTCCAAAATGCGGGCCAAGTTCCTTTTCCTTGCAGCAGCAAAATACGCGCCTCAATTTTGCCGTATTTGAATTCCTGTTTATTTCTTGAATTAACTCTGCCCGAAGTATATTCTCTGCCATTGTAATCTTCTTTTAAAGCTTCAATCTCAAGGTTGCCGTCTTTTACTCTGATGTTTTGCGGACGGTTGGTGTAACATTGTTTTTCTTGATTGTTGGGGCTGGCATTGACCTCGATAGTCCAATTGTTCAAATTGAGCGAATTGCCGTCAAAATTGTCTTCCCATACAAGCACATAGTCCTTGCGCTCAACTTTAACCACGCAAACAGCGGAATCACTGCCTATTTTTGCAATGATTTTTGTTTCGCCCACATTGAGACCTGTTACACTGCCGTAGAAAACAGAGGCAATGTCTGGGTTTTCAGAACGCCACACAGGCATTTTTGACGATGTTGTGCTTACTATAAGTTGATATGTGCCTCCCACATCAAGCGTGATATTGGTTTCATTGAGTTGTATATCTTCCGGTTCATTTACCGGACCACATCCCCAAAAGATAATTGAAAACAGTATAATTAAAGATAGATTTCTCATGTGTGTTAAAATTTAGAAACAAGAATCAAAACAAAAAATTTTCAGTATTTAATTAAAAAAGTTGCGAGGCGGGTGATCAAACCCACCTCGCATAAAAAAGTTACACAACTAAATTAAAATTATTGTGTTTTTTTGTAGATAAACGCCGCGTCATATTCTGCTATTGTTCCTGTCGGATTTTCATTTGAAAGGACTACAAATACATTTCGCCCTTCGTTTTCGCCAAAAGCAAAGTTATCTCTATAAATCAAATTTTGAGATGCAAAGTAGGTCATTGGAATGTCAAAGTGGTACCATTCTCCATTTGCAGAGAATGTAGTTTCAACTATGTCTTCACCCATTCCTGTGGTACATTGAGTATAAGCCGCTTTGCCATTCGTACCTTCTCCAATAACTACATACGGTTGCGGGTCGGGAGCGCCATAAGGAAGTTGGAAAATGGTGTTGCGTCCCGGTTGACTTGATTTGTAAGCAATATGCAAATAGTAGTCGTTGATATTGTCCGAAATTGCTTTCATAGATTTAACCAAAGCTATATCGTAAATGCAATATCCTGCGCCTGCCCAGTCTTTCACCATTTCAAACTTCATCCAGCCTTCTCCAAGACCATAAGAGTTCTGACCTACAGTAGACAGACCTGCATAAGTTTCTTCCCAAATCCAAAGACGTTTAGCATCAGGTTCTGTGCCAATCTCTCCATTTGGCGTAAAGTCTGCAATAATTCTGTCTGCAATCATAGCGCGGGCAGCATCGCTTATGAAGAATACATAATAATTCGACCCCATCAACGATGGGTGGTCAACCGGATCAGGCACATACTTTACCGTAACATTCACAAATACCGGTGTGAGCGAACCGTAAGAGGCAACAACTTGTGTTTCTCCCTCTTTAATACCGCGGATTTTGCCATCTACCACAGTTGCAACAGCTGTGTTTTTTGATTCCCATGTGATTTTGTCGTTGACAATGCTGCCATCTTTGTCTTTTAATTCTGCTTTAACCGTTACGGACATCCCCTCAAAAACAATAACTTCTGTGGGAGTAACCGTGAGACTATCAGCGTCTACCGGACTTTTGCAAGAAACAAAAGAGAATGCTACAAATGCTGCAACAATAGCAGCCATAAAAAACTTGTTTGTTTTCATTTTTTAATAAAATTTTAAAGTTAATAAATAGTTAATAAAATATTTTAGATTTACGATTAAATTAATATCCGGGATTTTGTTGGGCTGGTCCCCATTTATTTCTATCCATTTCGCGCACGGGAATAGGCAATAGTTCATGTTTCCCCACTTGGAAGTCAGCCATTTCGGAGCGTACTTCTATAGATTCAGAATCCTTGTATGCGTCCATTACTTCTTTTGCAATGCCCCAACGCACAATATCAAAAAAGCGGTGTCCTTCCATAGCCAACTCTACGCGGCGTTCATGGCGAATTGCTTTCTCAAGGTCTGTGTAGCCGTAGTTTGGAAATTTTGGCAGCATTGTTGCGGGTTCTGCGCTCATTGCTCTTGCGCGCGCGCGCACTTTTTCTAAAGCCCATTCTGCTTGTACTGTATTACCATTTTTGACACAAGCCTCTGCATACATCAACAACACATCCGCATAACGTATCTGCTTGTTGTTCAACGGACAACGCGATTGATGTGCAAGGGGCGTAAACGAACCGTCTGCGTTAATCCACATTGTTTTTCTATTCAAATATTTATTGTCGAGATAGAGTTCGTCTGCTTCAGCGGTTGGCGGATTAAAGATTGTCAAGTCCCTGCGCGGGTCGCCTTCTTCATACTCGTCATAAAGATTTTGCGTGGGGTGGTTAAAACCCCAACCATTGCCATATATGGCGTTGCGCGAACGGGTTAAAATACCTGTGAAATTGCCCGAACTTTTTCCCCATCCATAGTCGCCGTAACCTTCGTAATTAAATTGAATTTCAAAAATCGATTCTCTTCCATTTTCGCCTTCAAGTACAAACTGGAAGAAATAATCATCGACAAGGTCATACTCGCCCGAATCAATCACTTTTTTTCCGTATTTTTCGGCTTCAATATAGTTGTGTCTGTACAGATATGATTTTAGCAACATGGCTTGCGCCGCGCCTTGCGTGGCTCTGCCCAAATCTGCGACAGGATATGCGCTCTTTTTCCACAACATCTCTTCCGCTTTTTGAAAATCGCCGATAACAAGTTCCCAAATCGCATCTGCTGTGGCGCGCGGTTGTATCCACTGGTCTGAATTTTCTATCCAAAAATCAATTTTCGGCACACCGCCAAAGGCTCTTACAAGGCGGAAATAGTAATAACCGCGCAAGAAATAAACTTCTCCCAAAAGCCGCTCGCGCAAATCATCTGTAAGCACGCTGTCTTTTCCCATTTCTTGTATCTGGTTCAATGCAAAATTGCAGCGTTGAACGCCCAAGAATTGCCCTTTGTAGAAATCCCAAACAAAACTGTTGTCGGTAATGGTTTTAAAATTATCAAGTTGATAATATGCCGGACCATCTCCAAGCCCTCCGCCACCTTTTAACGCATCATCGGAAGCAATGTCTCCTATAAACCATTCGGGATAATAGGTGCTGTTTTGCTCGTACATAAGCGGCGAATAGCAGCCGTTTGTTACTTGAATTGCATTTTCGCCTACGGTAAAATTCTCTTCAATGGTAGAGGTGCCGGGCGCAAGTTCAGTAAGCCAATCGTTGCAAGACGTGATAGTCAAGCAAGTTACTACAAATATATAAATGTACTTTTTCATTATAATTGATTTTTTGAAGTGTAAGATTTAAGATTTAAAATTAAAAATCAAGATTTATACCAAATGTGAAAGTTCTATACTGCGGATAGTTGCCATAATCGACTCCGTAAGCTCGAAGACCACCATAAATAATACTACTACCAATCTCTGGGTCAAAACCTCTATACTTTGTGAGCGTAAAAATATTGCTCCCCTGTACATAAAATCTCATGCGGGTAATATGCGCTTTTACAAGTAATTTTGCAGGCACAGTATAACCAAGTTGTACACTTTTCAATCGAAAATAAGCGCCGCTTTCAATAAATCTACTGGATACCATAAAGTTATTTGTGCCATAGGGATTAGGTATTGAGCCGTGAATATTTGCATCGGGATTTGGAGTAACACGGTCGGGCAATGTTGCCGATTTAAACACATCAAGCATATCCACGCTCAAAGCAGAACCCATACCCGAACCCTCTAATCCTGTGCGCATTTCGTTATACACTTTATTGCCGCCAACGCCTTGGAAGAAGATTTGCAGGTCTATTCCTTTCCATTCTGCCGAAAAATTGAGACCATAATTTAATGTTGGAATTGGGCTTCCAAGAAATATTCTGTCTTCATCGGTAATTTTTCCGTCTCCTGTTAAGTCTTCATATTTTGCATCGCCTGCGTTGTATTGATTGGGTTCTCCATTGGCGGCATAGCCGTATAAATATTCGTCTGCCTCTCGTTGTGTGGAATACACGCCAAGATATTTGTAGCCGTAGAATGACCCAAGAGGCAATCCCTCATCTGTCCAACTATATAAATTGTTTATTGGGTTGCCTTCATTTCGTTTTTTAAGATTATTTTTTACAAAAGATATATTTCCGCCGATAGAATAATTAAAATCGCCCACTTTATTACGGTGTTCCAAAGAAAATTCTATGCCTTTGTTTGTAACCAAACCAATATTTTGCGAGCCATCATACATTATCCCCGCCTGTGCAGGAGCAGGCACTTCCAGAATCATGTCCATCGTATTTCTTTGAAAAATATCAAGTCCTCCCGACAATTTGCCATTGAAAATACTAAAATCAACACCCACATTGTATTGCTCAGTGGTTTCCCATTTTAAAGCGGGATTACCCATTGCAATAATAGCTGCCCCGTTGTTGACCACTTGGTCGTAAATTATAACACCATTGTAGCTGGCATCTCTCTCCCCAAATGGGTATGCATAGTAACTATAGTTGCTTGAACCTACTTGCGTAAAACTTGCATTGTCGGGCACAGCTCTGTCGTTACCAATACGTCCCCAACCGAGGCGCAATTTTAATTGGTCAAGATTTTTAATATTTTTCATAAAATTTTCTTCGTTTATACGCCAAGCCAAGCCAACAGCGGGGAAATAACCCCAAGGGTGTTCTCTGAATTTGCTTGATCCGTCTGCACGGAAAGTAGCTGTAATCACATATCTGTCGTCAAAAGAATAGAATGCTCTTGTAATGTAAGATAATCTTCGAGAACGCCCCACTCCATCACTCGGGAGATTAAGATGAGTTTCTGCTTTGCTTACAAACCAATTGCGCTCAATGGGATTAAGAATATTTTCCCCCGATGTAAAAACGCCGTCATAGCAATATTGTTCCAAAGTATGTCCTGCCATAACCGAAAAACTATGTTTGCCGATTTCACGCGCATAAGTAGCCGTATTAGCAAAAATCATATTCAAAATTCTTTCTTGAGAATGAGATACGCTATTTACCAGGTATTTCTCCGCAGCCGAAATATTGTATGCTTCTGTAAATGTGCGGTTATTTTTGTTTGTTAAATCAAAAGCAAAGTCAGAACGTAAAGTGAGTCCTTTGATAGGTGTAATATCTGCATATACATCGCCAAACCAGCGGTCTTGAAAATCAAGCGGATGTGATTTTTCCAACAAAGTGAATGGGTTGCGCACTTCTGTTTTTTTGTTAGACGCAGCAGCGGGATTGCCTGATATATCCTGCCCAAGGTGGTTATAAGTTCCTTCGGGATAGTGCGTCGGGTCCCAAGGCGCCATCGCAAGCGCACCTCTAATCATAGAGGCTGCCGAAGAGGCATTGTTGTCTTCCAAAAAACTTCTTGAGCGGGATTGGGTAAAGGAAAGGTTTTCGCCCACCTTCAACCATTTGCGCACCTGATACGATGTATTTAAACGAACGGTAAAACGGTTGTAAAACGAACCGACAATTACGCCTGTCTGGTTGAAATAGTTTGTTGATAGAGAGTATAAAAATTTATCCGTTCCTCCCTCCACACCAACATTGTAGTTGTGTATCAATGCGTTTTTTACAAAAATTGCATCTTGCCAATCGGTTTCCCTGTCTGCATAAATATCTTCCATAAATGCAGTGGCGGGATAATATTCGGCAGGAGGTGATAAGCGTGTTTTTTTCAACCACGACATAAAACCTTCTTCTTTATAAAGTTTCCTTTCCGATGCAGGTATGCCATCCATAGTTAGCATAGTATTCAGAAAGTCTTCTTTGCCAAGAAGGTCAAGTTTTTTGTAACGGTTTTGTATGCCAAGCGAGGCATTTACATATATGTTCATTTTACCTGCCTTGCCTTTTTTGGTAGAAACGAGAATAACGCCGTTTGCCCCTTTTGAACCATATATTGCAGAAGCAGATGCGTCCTTAAGAATTTCCATCGATTCAATGTCGTTTGGACTTAAAAAACTGATGTCTTCAACCATAACTCCATCTACCACATAAATCGGCGTAGGATTGTTTAAGGTTCCAACTCCGCGAATGCGTATTTCTGCCGCTGCGCCCGGTCTGCCCGAATTAGCATTAACCACAACACCAGCAGCACGTCCAGTCAACGCCTGATCGAAATTGGCGGCGGGAGTTTTTTTCAAATCATCTGCTTTTACAGAAGTAATTGCGCCTGTTACATCACTTTTTTTCACCGTACCGTAACCAATAGCCACAACTTCATCCAACATTTGGACTTTATCATCAGCATCTGTGCCAGATGCTTTATCATCCTGCGCCAGCAGAATAATTGGGCTTGCAAGAGCAAGTAAAAAAAGAAAAAATATTTTTTTCATATTAATCCGTATTGATTTAATTTATTTTTAATAATGCAAATGTACTATTTTTAATCGGATTTTCAAAATTTCTTATTCACAAAAACTCAATTCTGTTCTTTTAAAAACTCACTATTATTACTACATTTGAGTGATTGATATTTTGTTAATCTGTTTATAATCAGAGTTATTTTAATATTATTGTGTTATAAAACATATTTCACAATCTAATTCAATGAATAATAAACTTGGCGGTGCGATGTTTTCCGTCTGAAGCGCGTGCTTGAATCAACCAGATTTTCCCTCCTGCCGGAAGCATATATTCAAAATGATTGCCGGTGTTGCCGTAAGTCATATATAATCGTCAAAGAATGGAAATAATGCGTTTCATGTACTAAAAAATTAGGTTTTATACACTAATTATAGATTGCAAAGATAAATTGTATGTTTGAATTATATCTCTTTTTTCCTCTCACAAAAATTCAATTTCCATCTAAAAAAAACTCTACATTCACATTTTTAAAAATTTGTTTTTCAGAAAATTAACAAAAACATGTCGTAAAACATAATTCACAATTTTATTCAATGAAAAAAAAGTCGTAACATTGCAGTCTAATTTGATGCGTATGAAAAGGATTTGTTTTTTATCAATTTTTTGGTATATTTTTATTTTACAAGCTGTGGCAATTTATCCTACTGTCCGCAATTTTTCGCGTTTTCAATCCAATGCCGGCACACAAAACTGGGATATTATCCAGCACAGCAATAATTGGATGTATTTTGCCAATAACCAAGGTTTACTGGAATACAATGGCTACCAGTGGGTAACTTATCCGATTGCAAATTCCACAAATGTGAGGTCTTTGTATTATGACGAAACGGATAACCGCATTTACGCCGGAGCTTTTAACGAGTTTGGCTATTACGAACACGATAATCGCGGAATATTGAAATATCACTCGCTCAAAGAACAAATTGAAGATTCCGAATGTGATTTTAATGAAATTTGGCGCATCGGAAAAAGCAAGGAAAGTTTTTTCTTTCAAGGATACAAAGAAATTTTCCGCATGTACGGCGGTAAAATTACCAAATTAGATTTTCCGTATGGAATCGATTATGCAGCTTTTGTCCACGATATTTTGTTGGTAACTTCTCGCGAGGCAGGCGTAGTAAGCGTGAATGGTGATTTGACAATGCCTTTACCCGGACACGAACAATTGAAAAATCAAAAAGTTTGTGCTATATTGGAGTGGCATGATAAGCAAATCCTGTTTGTAACAGTCAATAAAGGTCTTTTTATTTACAACGGGCAAACGATTTTACCTTTTCCCACCAATATCGACCAGTTTTTGCGCCAAAGTCAGGTGTTTTGCGCCAAAATCAGCGGCACAAAACTTGCCTTGGGAACAATTCGCAATGGCGTGGTTATCAAGGATTTGGAAACAAACGAAATCACATATACCAATGTAAATTCCGGTTTACAAAACAATACGGTATTAAGTGTGGCTTTCGACAAACAGGGAAATTTATGGTTGGGATTAGATAAGGGTATTGATTATGTGATGATTAACTCTCCGGTTTACAATCTTTTCGGCGATGAGCGGCTTTATGGTTCAGGTTATTGTTCTTTGGTGCACGGCAAACAATTGTATTTGGGGACAAATCAAGGTTTGTATGTAACGCCGTTTCCGGTAGTTACATCGCCCGAAGCGTTTCCAATGCATATTTACGACCGACTTTTAGGGCAAATTTGGAGCTTGACGGAAATACAAAATACGCTTTTTTGCGGCACCGACCGCGGTGGATTTATCCTGAAAAACGGGTTGGCTATTCCTATTCCGAATGTAGATGGAACATGGAAGTTCATTGAGTTACAGCAACATCCAAATTATATTTTGGCTTCAACATACAACGGATTCTTTTTATTGAAAAAAGAAGGCGATACATGGAAATTCGTTCGAAACGTAGAAGGATTCAACGAATCGGGCGGAATATTTGAAGAAGACATGTCCGGCAACATCTGGTTTTGCCATTGGATAAAAGGAATTTCCAAACTCACGTTCAATGCCGAAATGAGCCGTTTTTCGGTTGAACATTTCGGTGAAGGAAAGGGACTTTATAGTGACAGGGATAATGTGTTGGTTAAAATCAACAACGAAATAATTGTTTCGGGCGATGGCGGATTTTTCCGCTACAATCCCCAAAATAACCTTATGGAACATGCCAAAGATTACGAGGATATTTTCGGATTTCATCCTTATTCGCTGCGGTTAAAAGAAATGCCTTCGGGCGATATTTGGTGTGCTTCGGATAAATATTTCGCCATTGCCACGAAGGAAAAAAACGGAAAATATACGCTCAACCAACCTTCGTATTCTTCTTATCTGAAAAATAACTTAATTATTGGTTTTGAACACTTTAATACAATTGATTCGACCAATATTCTTATCAGTACCGAAAACGGCTTTGCGTGGTTAGACCACAAACGCATCAAAGCGTCAACCGATTTGCCGCAATCGTTTCAAGTCATGATTCATAAAGTTTTTTTGACGAATGAAAAAGATTCGCTTGTATCCGGTTATCTTTCTAATCAACAGTTAATTCCAAAATTCAAAAACAAAGATAATTCGATTCATTTTAAATATACGGCGCCCGAATATCGCGACGAATATGCGATTACATATAGCTATCGTTTGGAAAACTATGATTCCGATTGGTCGGCATGGGCAGAAACCAACAGTAAGGAGTACACAAAACTGCCCAAAGGAACTTACACCTTCCGTGTACGGGCGCACAACGAGTTGGAAACCAATGTAGTAGAAACGGCATATCAATTCACAATTCTGCCGCCGTGGTACGAAAGCATTTGGGCAGTTATTGTTTATCTGCTGCTGTTAATGGGAGCTATTTCGCTATTAATGAAATACGTACGAAAAAAATCGAAAGAAGGAGCACGCGAAATGGAAATCAAAAAAGAATTGGAAATGCAAGAAAAAGAGAAAATTTTCCAAGCCGACACGAAAGAAAAAGAAAAGGAAATCGTATTACTGAAAAATCAAAAACTACAATTCGAATTGCGCCACAAATCGCAGGAATTAGCCAACTCGACAATGAATGTAATTCGGAAAAATGAAATTTTATTTGAGCTGAATAAAATCATTGAAAAAATATATGAAGACATGGATAAATCGAATACTGAAAAATCGCTTCCGAATATCCGTAGACAATTGAAAACCATGCAACAAGAAATCAAATTGAATATTGAGCGAGACGACAACTGGAAAAAATTCGCCGAAAATTTCGATTTGATTTACGAAAATTATCTCAAACGATTGAAAGAAGATTTTCCCGATCTTACGAAAAACGACCTGCGGCTTTGTGCCTATCTGAAAATGGGTTTGAGCTCGAAAGATATGGCGCCGCTACTCAATGTTTCGTATCGTAGTGTGGAGATGCATCGCTATCGCATCCGTCAAAAATTAAATTTGGAAAGGGATATTAATTTGACGGAATTTTTGCAGGAGTTTTAGGAAACCAGAAAAAATTAATCATAAAAAAAACAGGAATTAGAATTTGCTAACTCCTGTTTTTCTATTATTGCAACGTATGTAATTACTCAATAATTTCGGTGATTTGTCCCGAACCTACTGTGCGACCACCTTCGCGGATTGCGAAACGAAGACCTGCACTGCAAGCAACCGGATAAATCAACGTAACGGTCAATTCCAAGTTGTCGCCCGGCATTACCATTTCTACACCTGCCGGCAAAGTGATTTCGCCTGTTACGTCCAAAGTACGAATGTAGAATTGAGGACGATATTTGTTGTGGAATGGAGTGTGGCGTCCGCCTTCTTCTTTTTTCAAGATATATACAGATGCCTTGAAAGTAGTATGAGGAGTTACTTTTCCCGGGTGGGTAATAACCATACCGCGTTTGATTTCGTCTTTGTCGATACCACGAAGCAACAAACCTACGTTGTCGCCGGCTTCGCCGCGGTCGAGGATTTTACGGAACATTTCTACTCCTGTAACAACCGATTTACGCGCTTCCAAACCAAGACCGATAATTTGAACTTCTTCGCCTGTTTTGATAATACCTGTTTCGATACGACCTGTTGCTACCGTACCACGACCTGTGATAGAGAATACGTCTTCAACCGGCATCAAGAATGGTTTGTCAATTTCGCGTGGAGGCAGCGGAATCCAAGTATCTACTGCGTCCATCAGTTCCATAATTTTATCTTCCCACTCTGCAACTCCGTTCAATCCGCCTAATGCAGAACCGCGAATTACAGGGCTGTCTTCTTCGAAGCTATAGGCGCTCAATAATTCGCGCATTTCCATTTCTACCAATTCCAACATTTCTTCATCGTCCACCATGTCGCATTTGTTCATAAACACAACTAATTTAGGAACGTTTACCTGACGAGCCAAAAGGATATGCTCACGAGTTTGAGGCATCGGACCGTCGGTTGCTGCTACTACAATGATTGCGCCGTCCATTTGTGCGGCTCCAGTAACCATGTTTTTCACATAGTCGGCGTGTCCCGGACAGTCAACGTGTGCATAGTGGCGGTTTGCTGTTTGGTATTCTACGTGTGCAGTATTAATAGTGATACCGCGTTCTTTTTCTTCGGGTGCGTTGTCGATAGAGTCGAACGAACGAACTTCAGAAAGTCCTCTTTTTGCCAACACAGTAGTGATAGCGGCTGTTAATGTGGTTTTACCGTGGTCAACGTGACCGATGGTACCCACATTCACATGAGGTTTCGATCTGTCAAAATGTTCTTTTGCCATAATTCAAAAAGTTTATTAAGTTGTTTATTTATATAGTTCAAAAAACTGTCAATTTAATGTTGAGCTGTTGACGGGACTTGAACCCGTGACCTCTTCCTTACCAAGGAAGTGCTCTACCGCTGAGCTACAACAGCAGAAAGAGCATAAGACAAACGTTCTCAATACATATCCGAGAATAAACTTTTGCTCCGGCAGCTCCCTGCATTTTGCTCGAATTTTAAGTGATATTTTGATAAATATCACTTAAAATCTTTGCTTCATTTTAGAGCGGAAGACGGGGCTCAAACCCGCGACCCTCAGCTTGGAAGGCTAATGCTCTATCGACTGAGCTACTTCCGCAAGTTATAACGAAAAACTAAGAATGAATGATGAGGAATTTACTAATTTTTGTATTCTTCATTCTCCATTTTCACTCTTCATTTTTTTGTGGGCGAAGATGGATTCGAACCACCGTAGGCATTCGCCAGCAGATTTACAGTCTGCCCCATTTGGCCACTCTGGTATTCGCCCGGAATTTAATTTAAACTTTAAATTTTAAATTGTTTTTGAGCCTCTTGTCGGATTCGAACCAACGACCCCGAGATTACAAATCACGTGCTCTGGCCAACTGAGCTAAAGAGGCGTATTTTCAAAGAGCAAGCCGCTTTTAGACAAAAAGTCTTTAAAAACGGCTCGCAAAGATAATGGTTAAATTTTGAATAGCAAAGAAAAATGTTGTTTTTTTCTATAATCTCTAAAAGAAAAGCCATTTTTTCTTTTTAGAGTTCGTTTTTTTCTTCTTTATTTGTTTGATTACGGCGCTAATACACTCGTCAACCGATTGCTCGAAAGTATTGGATATTTTTTCTGCGAAAATTTCGGCATGGCGATACATTACTTTGATTTGCACCTCTTTGTTGTGGGCGGTTTCGGGTTTCACTACTTTCAAGTGTACATCAATGCTCTGGATTTCTTCAAAGAATTTTTCCAGCTTTTTTGTTTTTTTTTCAATGTACTTTTCTAATTTTTCTGTAATGTCAAATTTTACAGGATGAATGGTGAGTTTCATATTACCTCCTTGTTTTTAATGCCTCTTGGATGGGCTTGTTTATAAATGTGTTTTAATTGAGAGAACGATGTGTGTGTGTATATTTCGGTTGCCGAAAGATTGCTGTGTCCGAGCAGTTCTTTTACGGCGTTGATGTCGGCGCCGTTGTTCAGCAGGGTCGAAGCGAAGGTGTGCCGCAGTACGTGCGGACTTGTTTTACTCAACGAACTTGTTTGCCGCATATTGCGGTTGACGATTCTGTAAACAAGTCCGTGGTAGAGTTGCAAACCGTTTTTGCGTATAAATAAATAAGGTGTGTGGCGTTCGATTTCCCGGTTGCGAGCGGCTTGATAGTTTGCTATCCTTGTTTGCAGGCTGCTGCCGAAGGGTACGATGCGCTGTTTATTTCCTTTTCCGGTTACTTTTAAAGTGTTGTTGTCTAAATTGATGTCTTTGTCTTTTAGTCCTATCAACTCGGCGCAGCGCAAGCCTGTTTCGTAAAACAAGTCAATGATAAGCGCATCGCGTTGACTTTCAAAATCTTGGCGGACAAACAGTGCGTTGTTTACGGCGGTTTCGACTTCATCTTGTTTGAAAAAAACAGGAAGCGGTTTCGATGTTTTCGGACGAATGATGTGCTGCGTCGGATTGTTTTTTATTTTTCCGTTTAACAGCAAATAATGATAAAACGATTTGAGAATGGATATTTTGCGGTTTACGGTACGGGCGTTATTGGTTTGGTCGAGCAGCAGGCTTGTAATCCATTTCCGGATAATTTCGGGCGAAACTGTCGTAATTTCTTGTTCGGGATAGCCGATAAATGCCGCAAACTGACCGATAGTTTCCTTATACGACAAAACAGTATGAGAAGAGCGGTTCTTCTCATACTGCAAATATTGTAGGAAATTATCTATCATAAATTTTCAGGAGTGAGGAATGAGGGATGAGGAATGAATAAAAGCGCTCGCTTCTCATTCCTCATTTCTCATTCCTGATTTTTATATGTTAATCTTCTATTAATTGTAATTTTTGGACGTAAACAGCGTGTATTTTTTGCTCGCGTTTTATTTCCGAAGGCTTGCTAAATGCTTGACGTTTACGGAGTTCTTTTACTACGCCTGTTTTTTCATACTTACGCTTAAATTTTTTGAGCGCTCTTTCGATGTTTTCGCCGTCTTTGATGGGTACAATAATCATAAAAAGTTTTAAGTTTTAAGTTGTGAGTTTTAAGTTTTAAGTTTAAGTTGTGAGTTGTGAGTTATGAGTTTTAAGTAATGCTCGTTTAGTTCGCGATAAAATTTTCTCAATACTTACTACTTACCACTTATTACTTTACTACTTCTTTTCGGGCTGCAAAAATAGACAATCATTTTAGATTGACAAAATATTAGTTAGAAATATTTTGGATTGTTGCTATTTTATTTAATTTTGCACTCAAAAATCCGAATGCAAAAACTTTCACAAATCAGAGCCCGAATGTCGCAGTGCAACGTTTCGGCATATATTATTCCCGCAGCCGACCCGCATT
>Ga0099364_10008831_pt1 | contig 14104 bp, 9 predicted proteins | sample TergutTh196P3_FD_73070 | JGI IMG/M metagenome (GOLD analysis project Ga0099364, IMG submission 73070) | Microcerotermes parvus P3 segment gut microbial communities from Pointe-Noire, Republic of the Congo - Th196 P3 | ecosystem: Host-associated > Arthropoda: Insects > Digestive system > Gut ... | reverse complement strand
TGGCATCATTCAGCGAGTTGTACTTCTTTTCATGTTTATGACGTATTCAAACGAAATTTGTTCCAACAATGCGGAGTAGGGGGATTGCTCCCCCTAAAACCCCGAATGTCAGCTACCCGAGCCAGCCGTGCCTCTCCATATCGACGCGCCCGTCCGGCAGAAATGCCACGCCCTCTGCTTCAAGCCTAAAGCGGCGAGCTTCGGCGAAATCGCCGCCTGTAACGGAGCCGTCCGCCATGACGACACGCTGCCAAGGCAGATGCTCCGGGCAGCAACGCATAGCCCGCCCGACTTGCCGCGCCGCACGCGGATATCCCAAAAGCCGGGCGATCTGGCCATAGGAAACGACCCGCCCGACCGGTATTTGTGCAAGCACAGCATAAACATTTTCAAAGAACTGATCCATAGCGAAGTATCCTCAGAGGGGTAATAGACGCATAGTCCTACTTGTTTGAGACCATTCAACTAAACTCTCCGTTACCTGCCGCCGTAGGCTTCTTTGCGGACGTCCGGGCTATCTATGTTGTCGATAGTAACGACTGTGACACCGGTATCGATTATCTTTTCGCTGGCTAAGACGCCGTTTGCCGCTTCAACCGCTAATCGGACACTCTCATAGCCCCATGAGTATTGGTTATGGAGCAACGTCGAAACCGTGAAGTTGCCCTCGCGGATCATTACGTTAATATCGTCCGAGAAGTCAAAGCCGAGCATGGCGATATCCGTGCGATCCATTTCCATTAATGCCCAGACGCATCCTACAGTAGACCCATTATTTGGGGCATACATGGCAATAAGTTCAGGTTCTGATGTAAGCACGTTCTTGGCGATGTCGACAGCTTTTTCGATATTGCCATCGTTGACCTGCATCTTGTCCCACATGACGACCCATGCCTCCGGGGCGTTTGAATCCCAATATGCTTTGAATCCCGCGTTGCGGTCGATAATTGTCTGCGAACCGGAGGTACCGATTTGCACGGCTATCGTGCCGCTTTGTGTCTCGGGGAAGTTTTTCTCTTCTTTTAGCAAGCGGATGAGCTCTTTCGCCGCAGTTTCGCCCGCCGCATAGTTGTCGGTCTTGACAATCGCGGTATAGTCTTCTGTATGTATAGAAACATCTGTGATGACAATCGGTATGCCCGCCAGATATGTTTTTGACACCTCATCCGCTAACGCGTAACTATGCGTCGGCCTCAGAACAATCGCGTCGGCTTTCGCTAAGACCGCGTTTTGCAGAAGCATGATTTGATCATCGATTCTTTGCTCATCCGGAATGCCGGTGACGATGACGTTTACACCGAAGTCCTTGCCCGCGTCAATCGCGCCGGCTTGGGAAATATTCCAGTAAGCGCTACCCATTGCGACAGTAATGTAATAGATTGTCTTGATTGGGGGCGGTTCTATACCCGGCGACGTCATCGGTTCCGGTGGGTCGATGCCCGTTGATGTCATCGGTTCCTGCGATTCCGTTAACGCAACGTCATTCCGGCAGGCTACGAGCAGCACCGCCAATATGCACATAAGAGCTATGATTATTCTTTTCATATTGCACCTCTCAGTTTACCTAATAATCCGATGCAGTCTGTCCAGAATATACGCTGCGCGTTGAGCATATACGCTGTCGGTTGTCCCTCGGCGCAACCGTTCGGTGAGCGAAATAACGTATTGTCGATTTTCGTCTGTGATAATCGAAAACAACCTGTTAGTTGTCGGGTCCGGAACCCATTCATAATCCTTTGCGTGGTTAAAATCGAATAATGGCGCAAACCCCACGTACTCACCCGTATTTGTATCCCTAAGAAAGCCCGCGTTACCTGTATGCCTGTCGTTATTCCCTATTACCGCATCTACAGCAAGCATCATCAACCCAAATTCTCCGAATATCTCCACAGCCTCTTCTGCCGAGAATATCGGATGATACTGATCTACTTTTCCGGAGATGCTAAGTGGCTCAAACATAATATCCGGCGATGTGAAATTCCTCACGTATATACCTTCCGACGCTTCGGCCTTAGCAAGCCTTATCTCGACGCAGGGAACCGAGGCCTTGTGGCACATTGCCGCTGCTTCAATTTCTTCGAGGCATCCCAGTTTAAACAGATGCTCCGCGTCCAGCCATTTCTTTGAGACAGCGCCGTCAGTATGCACGGTTGGTACCGGCCCTCCCTTGTACTCGCCAAAACCAACCCAGAAATAATTATAATACGGAGACAGCTTTTCAAACGTCTCTGACTCTTCATGCTTTACCCAATAGCAATCAGATAACGAAAAAGCTCGCGTTTCCGCGACAATGTTCCTGTTTTTGACGGCTATCGTGTTTAGCATCTGCCTTGCATATTCATTGCTTCCAAGGCTACGCCTGTTGTGCATGAAATCGTCAAGCGTGCTTTGTGTCAGCTCTTTTTTCAGCAGCCCCGGGAGCAGTTTTGAACTGAGCATCTCGAGTGTGGCCATATTAAGCACCGGGATGTCCTTGCACATCAGAATTCTCATTTGCTGCCCTCCGAAAAAGTGTTGCCTTATTATAACGCTCAGACATTGCTTTTTCAAGGTCGAGGAACATTCCATGTTACGGGTGGGGTGAGCCAAGGGGGAGCCATTCAACCAAACTCCCCTACAGTCAGTACGGGATACTAATGTGTGTACCAAGTATTATAGTATTCCTGCAAACCCATGATATATATGTCATTGTTTTCATCAGCATAACCATCGTCATAGACATATGGCCAAAAGCCTGCTTTTTTCACGACCATGACTTGCTTTTCCTTGTCCCACGCGAGGATCGAACACGCCCTGCCCACACTATCTGAGCGACCGAAGAGGTATGTATACTGCGTTGTTAGTATCTCGAATGTACCGTCGCCATCAATGTCTACCGGTTCAAATTTGGAAAAATAGGGGTCGACACCAAGCCAACGTGTCTTGTTTTGCTCTTTTGTATACTCTGTTATATTCCCCTGTTCATCGAAGTATGGGTTTTCCCACTTAATTCTTCGGGAGAATGTACATGAAAAGCCGGTATAGATGTTCTCAATCGTATGTCCATACCCATCTGACAGCGTCAGTATAAACCCGGTGGAAAAATCCGTGTCAGTTGTCCAATTCGGGTAATTGAATATTTTCGCCAACTGCCCATCACACAGTCTAAAGATCGCTGTTTCATGAGCGCCCGCTCCCCCGGTACTGTCAACCATATGGTGTACCAATATCTCATCGTACCCGTCTCCGTCGATGTCAGCAATAGATATTGAGGTACTTAGTGACCTTTCTCCAAGTGTCTCGCATATCAGATTATCATCAGATACTATAAGCATAACAGGGGTTCCAACCAGCAACAAAGATGCACTGAATAGAATGACTTCTGCCGCAGCACAGTCGGGCAAAACGGCTTTTTTCACTTGCAGTGTCTTGATATAAGGGGCTATGGAACGATCGTATCCCAACGTATCGGCTACTATACTTTTATATTTATCATACCCATCAACCCTGTCAACAGCATTCTCATACCTTTCGTTTTCGTATCCCTTTGGAATATCCATAGTAGAAATTACCCGGAGTACAATGCCATAATCAAAGTCCGCGTCCAAAAAGTACGGATATACAACGGTATATTCCTGTTTATCCGGGTATTTGTAATAACTAGCGGCTTCAGAACCCAACCATGAAAAATCGTCGGTTTTCAAGTCATCCCACAATGTCTCGTCGATTTGATAAGGCACCACTTTTTTCAGTCCGTCCGTCCAACACGGGATATATTCAGGCGCTACCTTGAAAACCGCCCGAATATATCGATCAGTCGTACCGTGTGTCAGGTTATTTAAGTCGTCATAATAGACAACATGAAACTCGACATCTATTACTTCTGATTGTATGGTAATATGTTCACTGAGGTATGCCAGTTTTTCGTTATTGTCACTAAACTCCAAACTCCGGGTATTAGTGATAATTGCGGCTTCTTCTTTACTCTTTGCGTCAATGGAGAGAACAGGTTCAATAACGAAGGAGTCGGCCCCGCTTCTTGAATTTTCCTCTGTCTTTTCGCTTGGAAAAGGCGGTACCGTGGCAGTCATCGATGGGTCATCCTCCGGTGGCAAGACCTGCTCATTGCATGACGCGAGAATCATCACGGCGACTATTGTTGCGGTAACTGATGCAAACCTTTTCATAGTAGCTGCTCCTTATCCAAACTCATAAATAGGCTAACGCGTTTTCACGACACACGGAAAGTATAGTACAGTGTTGTATCATAGATGTAACCGGAATTTGACAAACACCTTTTCCATATCTAGCACCGGGGTGTTCTTGCAAATCAGAATCCTCATTTACTGCCTTCCGAAAAGTGTTGACTCATTGTAACTCACAGGCATTGCTTTTTGAAGGTCGAGGAACATTTCGTTTTATCTTGACATCGCAAACCGGATGACGCACAATGTGTTTGAGAGTTGAGAGTTGAGAGTTGAGTGTTGAGTGTTGAGTGTTGAGGAGACGTGGGGAACGAAGAAAGGTATCATAGCGATGGACGTATTCAATAGGCTTGCGCCGTTTATACAGGACTTTATATACCAAAACAAATGGGAGGAGCTGCGGGGGATTCAGGTCGCGGCTTGCGAGGTTATCTTCGACAGCGACGCTAACCTTCTTTTGTCGTCCGGCACGGCATCGGGCAAGACCGAGGCGGCTTTCCTCCCCGTGCTGACGCAGCTTTACAACAATCCTTCAAAATCAGTCGGGGTGATGTACATATCGCCGCTCAAAGCATTGATAAACGACCAGTTCAAGCGGCTGGAGCTACTGCTGCTCGACTCGAATATCCCTGTATGCAAATGGCACGGGGACGCTTCGCAGACGCAAAAGGACAAACTGATTAAAAACCCACAAGGGCTCATCCAGATAACGCCCGAGTCGCTTGAAAGCCTGCTGACGAACAAGCGCGGGGCAAGCCTCCAAATGTTTTCCGACCTGCGTTTCGTAATAATCGACGAAGTGCATCACTTCATGCGCGACGCAAGGGGGGTGCAACTGCTGTGCGTCTTGGAGCGGCTGCAGCAACTGACAGGGAACACCCCCCGGCGGATAGGCCTGTCTGCGACTTTGGGCGATGTCTCGATGGCACAAAACTGGCTGAATACCGGGACAAGCCGCGAGTGCATAGCCCCGATAACGGACGAGGGAAAAAAGCGCGTTCGGCTGCACGTCGAGCGGTTTGTCAACTACAGCGACAAGCGCGACCTTGTCGAACGGGACACGGGCGGTTTTGTCATAAACACAAGCGAGAGCGGCGATATCGGACACAGGGAGCATTTCGACTATCTCTTCAAAATGACTCTCGACAAAAAGACGATCATATTCACAAACAGCCGCGAGGAGACCGAGTTCGTCATGGCGAACCTTCGCGAGATTGCCATAAAAAACAAAGCCCCCGATGTCTATAGAGTCCACCACGGCAATGTTTCGGCACTGCTTCGTGAGACGACCGAAGACGAGATGAAGACCGAAGACGAGAAAATCGTCACCGGTGCGACGGTTACTCTGGAGCTCGGCATCGACATCGGCTCGCTAGACCAAGCCGTGCAGGTCGGTGCACCGCTAACGGTTTCCTCCTTTGCCCAAAGGCTCGGCCGCTGCGGGCGACGCGGGCAAGTGCCGCAGCTCCTATTCACCTTCGTGGAAAACATCCGCATCAACTCCTCCGACACGCTCGGGCCGATAAACTGGGAGTTTATTCGTACTATCGCCATCATCGAGCTATACACCAAAGAAAACTGGATCGAGCCGATATATCCGCATCACCACGCATACAACCTTCTTTATCACCAGACCATGAGCCACCTGAAAAGCTGCGGCGAACTCTCTCCCGCCGCCCTCGCGCAGGCGATTTTGACGCTTGGGTGCTTTCGCGAAATATCCCAAGACGACTACAAACAGCTCCTGTCGTACTTGGTACATATAGAGCAGTTGGAGCAAACAGAGCGCGGCGGATTGATTATCGGCAGGGAGGGCGAGAAGGTCGTAAACAGCCACAAGTTCCTCACCGTCTTCCTCTCGACAGACTACCTTCTCGTCAAAGACGAAAACCGCACCATCGGCACGGTCGATAAAATATACCCCGTTGGAATACGTTTCGCCCTCGCGGGCATGGCTTGGGAAACGGTAGATGTCAATGAAAAGGCGAAAGTCATCTTCGTCAAGCGTGTCCCCGGCATTTCGCTTGTCGATTGGGACGTGGATTTCGACGTTGAGCTGCATACGATCCTCGTGCAAAAGATCCGCAGCGTGCTACTTTGCGACGACGACTACCCGTATATTAGCGAACGGTGCCGCGACAGGCTCCATGAGATTCGCTACATCGCCCGAAACAGCGGCATCTTGGAGAACCTAGTAACGCAGCTCAGCGACAGGAAGTTCGCCATTTTCCCTTGGGTTGGCACACGCCAATTGTTCACGCTGCACTATGCTCTTTTGCATCGAGGGATAAAGAGTAAACTGCCTTGGATTTCGTGCGTTTACCTTGAGGTACTCTACAATGGCTCGGCGGGCAGCTTAGAGGCGCTCATCCGCGATATTCTCGAGTCAGACCTGAACCTTTACGACCTGTCTCTTCCGGAAAAGATTCAAGTCAGGGGCAAGTACAACGAGTTTATCCCGGAAGAACTACTTAGGAAACAGTTCATCGAAGACTATCTCGACTTCGAAGGTCTGCGTGATATGCTACTGACGTAATGTAGCTATTCAGTATCTTGCGCTCGGAAGGCTATTTCTGTGCCTCTATCGCTCAGCGGCGCGTCCATGCGCCTATTCGCGACCGCTCCACCGTCCTTGGATACGCTTACGAGGCACAGAAACACCCATTCCTCGCCGATACTGAATAGGTACAACGTAAAAAATTCACATTTTGTTAACAGTCTGTTGAAGTTGAACCAGAATTAGTTGTGTATACTGTCCTAATGTGTGCTCCGCCCCGAAACCTTCTTTGATAAACATATGCTATCGGATGCAAATAATAATCGACCTTTGGAGGAACTACACTCAATGCTGCAATTAACAAACATACGCAAATCATATACGACCGGCAGTTTTACGCAAAATGCGCTGGACGGCGTTTCGCTCGCGTTCCGGCGTAACGAATTTGCCGCCGTGCTTGGACCTTCCGGCTCAGGCAAGACCACGATGCTCAACATCATCGGCGGCCTTGACCAATATGACACGGGCGAACTGGAGATAGACGGCGTTTCCACAAAAAAATACAAAGACCGCGACTGGGACACATACCGAAACAACCGCATCGGATTTGTGTTCCAGAGCTATAATCTTATACCGCACCAAACTATCTTGTCCAATGTTGAGCTTGCGCTGACCCTCAGCGGGGTCTCAAAATCCGAACGCAGGGAACGGGCAATAAGCGTTTTGGAAGAAGTTGATCTCGCTGCGCACATGAGGAAAAAACCCGGCCAACTCAGCGGCGGTCAGATGCAAAGGGTAGCAATAGCCCGGGCGCTAATAAATAATCCCGAGATACTGCTGGCGGACGAGCCAACAGGCGCGATTGACACAGAGACCAGCAAACAGGTCATGGATTTGCTGACAAAGATAGCCAAAGACCGCTTGGTCATAATGGTAACTCATAATACGGAACTCGCAGAAATGTACGCCACCCGTATTATCAATCTGAAAGACGGAAAGATCACATCCGATAGTCATCCGTTTGTTCCCGACATAGAAAAAGAAAGCGTAGTCCGCAGCATACGAAAAGCGAGCATGTCCTTTTTTACGGCGATATCGCTTTCCTTCAGCAACCTGATGACAAAAAAAGCCCGCACATTCGTGACCGCTTTTGCAGGCTCGATAGGAATAATCGGAATCGCCGCGATACTCGCAATGGCTACAGGTATCAACGCATATATCAAGAATATGGAAGAGGAAACCCTTAGCTTGTATCCGCTTACCATTCAAAGCTCCAGTTTTGATTTTTCAAGTATGTTTGGCGGTGGCGGCGGTCCAAATCGGGAAAGGCCTGCTGACGTGCCGGACAGTGTCCGTGAAATGAGGATAGTCAGAAGGCTGTTTTCCAGCCGTACTTCCAATGACCTCGCTTCGCTGAAAACCTACTTTGATGAAAATGAGCAGGAAATAGGCGCATTTGTCAATGCAGTTCATTATTCGTACGACATCACCCCGCAGATATATCTGACAGATACGTCTAATGGAATTGATCGGGTGAACCCGGATTCTCTTCTAACATCGTATGGCATAGGCGCGGGAGGCTCAGGTATGTCGATGGGATTTGGCGGTATGTCGGGGATGAATGTTTTCAGCGAAATGCCGGGCGACCTTAGCTTGTTTGAAAACCAATATGAGATCCTTGCCGGGCAATGGCCTCAAAGCTTTGATGAGGCAGTGCTCGTACTTTCGCCGGGAAGAAGAATCACAGACTTTGAGCTTTATACTATGGGCCTCAGAGACCGCTCAGACCTCAAGGCGATGATCGACGCTTTTATGAACAATTTGGAGGCGGAAATCCCTGAAGATGAAGAGGGCAGCCTGTTTACTTACAGTGACCTAATGTCCGCCGGTTTTGTAGTAGTAAACCCCGCTGACATATATCATTACGATGATACATACAATGTTTGGGTAGATCGATCCTCAGATACTGCGTTTATGGAATCCCTGATTCAAGACAGCCTCCGGCTGCGAATCGTAGGCATAGTGCAGCCTGACCCTGATTCGAACGTCAATGCGTTGCCGACTGGCGTCAACTACACACCCGCGCTCATAAGTTACTTGATGGAAAACTCAGCAAACACTCAAATAGTAAAAGACCAGTTGGCGCGACCCTCTACGAACGTAATAACCGGAAGGACATTTGCGGATGAGCAGGAGAATCCCGATAGTGTTTTCGATTTCTCCAGACTGATCTCTATTGACGAGGATGCTTTAAGGGACGCCTTTGGTTTCGACTCATCAAGCTTCAGTTTCGATTCGGATGGTTTTGGATTCGATTTGTCTGATATGGATTTCGATTTTGATATGTCCGGTATGAATATCGACCTTTCCGGCATCAACTTCGATTTTAGCAATATAGACCTTGACCTGTCGGGACTCCTAGATGTTCCTTTGGACATTGAAAACATGGATATGCCGGAATTGGACATGAGCGAACTGATGGGCGCTTTTGCCGGGGTAATGAACGTACCGCCCGCCGCATTTGCGGGTATTGTCGAAAATGTCATGATGGCTTTTATCAATGATGTAGTTGTCGCGCAAAACATTTCCGACCCAATCGAAATGGCGCAAGCTGTCGCAGAATACATGGCGGACCCTCTGGTTCAAGGCGCCATAGCCATGCAGCTTGCAGGGATAATTGATTTTTCGGGTATGCAAGCCCAGATGACAGAAGCTATTCAATCGTTTTTCATGTCCGCTATGCAAATGTACATGGAGCAGATGATGGGAGCTATAACAGCTCAAATACAGCAGGCGACGCAAGCGGCGATGCAAGGAATTGCGAGTCAAGTGCAAAGCTCGATGCAGCAGGCAATGCAAGGCGTGACAAGACAGATTCAAAGCGCTATGGCAGGCGCGACGACTCAGATATCGCAGCAGATACAAGAGAGCATGGGCGAAGTGTTTGCGCAGATACAACTTGAAATGGAACAGATAGGCGAGCAAATGCAAAACATCGATGGCGAAGCCTTCGCCGCCGCATTTCAGATAAATATGGGCGAAGAAGAAATCCTTGGCCTCATGATGGCAATCATGAACCCTGTGGAGAGCACATATGAACGCAATCTCTCGATGTTTGGATATGCCGAGCCGTCAACGCCGTCGCAAATCAGTATTTATCCCCGTGATTTCGAGTCCAAGCAGGCGGTTCTGGACATTCTGGAGCGGTATAACAACCGGATGGAAGATAACGATGAGCCTGAGAAAGTGGTCCGTTTCATCGACATCGTCGGCGTTATCATGTCTTCCGTGACGGAAATCGTGGATATGGTCAGCTATGGTTTGATCGCTTTCGTCTCCGTATCCCTCGTCGTTTCCTCTATTATGATCGGCGTCATCACTTTCATATCGGTGCTTGAGCGCAAGAAGGAGATCGGCATCCTGCGCGCAATCGGCGCAAGCAAGCAGAATATTCGTCATGTCTTCAATGCGGAAACCCTGATAATAGGGTTCGTTGCGGGTGTATTGGGGGTGCTTGTCACCTACCTTATCGTCCTCGCCGGGAACCGAATACTCTATAACGCTCTGGATATTGCAAATCTCGCGCAACTACCGATATCTTCTGCGATTGTTCTTGTATTGGTCAGCATGTTCCTCACTTTCATCGCAGGGATTTTCCCGGCTTCCGCCGCCGCCCGGAAAAACCCCGTCGAAGCCCTGCGTTCGGAATAGATGTAAAAGGTAGTGTCTATTCAGAACCTTGCGCTCGGAAGGCTATTTTTTGCGTTCCTTTCGCTCAGCGGCGCATCCATGCGCCTATTCGCGACGCTCCACCGTCCTTGGTGAGGGTGTCGGAATCCGAACCCGCCCGGTTTTCACTTAGCGGTTTCCGTCCTTGCTTCGCCTAACTCCTTGCAAATAATTTATTATTCGCTTCGGGCTTCGTCCTCGCAAGAACTAAATCCGCGTTGTGAAAACTGCGAAGCACCTCTCCCTTTGGAAGATTAGTGTTTTTCGCGGCGGACGACGCAGCCTTGCTTTCGCAAGGCAAGGAGGACAACAAAGTAAAACGCGAATATGCCAAGGGAGAGGCGTGGCGCGTTCGGGTCCCGACACCCTGTGCTTGACGGAACGAAAAAACACCCATTCCTCGCCGGTCCTGAATAGATACCAAAGGTGTAAAACAGGTGTAAAATTAATCAAACTTTGTTGAAACGGGGCTTTTTGTGTGGTAGAATCAAATTCCCCGAAGATAAAGGAAAAGAGAAGGAGTGAGCTGTATGATTTACGCGACGGAAGTGGAACATATGTGCCCGATAGCAAAGGGCGCAAATCACGGACCAGCGCCGATACCCCAAGAAGGGCTGTGGGTGCAGGCAAAGGAAGTCAGCGATATCAGTGGACTGACGCACGGCGTAGGTTGGTGTGCGCCGCATCAGGGAGGCTGCAAACTGACGCTCAACGTGAAAGGCGGCGTCATCGAGGAAGCGCTTGTCGAAACGCTCGGATGCAGCGGCATGACCCACTCGGCGGCAATGGCGGCTGAAATACTGCCGGGCAAGACGATTCTTGAAGCACTCAACACCGACCTCGCCTGCGACGCAATCAACGTAGCCATGCGCGAACTGTTTTTGCAAATCGCCTACGGGCGAAGCCAGACAGCATTTTCCGAAGGCGGCCTGCCAATCGGTGCGAGCCTCGAGGACTTGGGCAAGGGTATGAGGAGCCAAGTCGGAACCATGTTCGGCACAAAGGCGAAGGGCCCCAGATACCTGGAACTGACGGAAGGCTACGTAAACCGCATCGCGCTCGACGAAAACAACGAAATCATTGGCTACGAGTTTATCAGCCTAGGCAAGATGATGGACGCCGTAAAAAAAGGCGTGGACGCGAACGCGGCGATCGAACAGGCAAAAGGTACTTACGGACGCTTTGACGAAGCCGCCAAGTACGTAGACCCGAGAAAGGAGTGAGCGCGATGGCATTGTTTGAAAGTTATGAGCGCCGCATCGACAAGATAAATGGAGTGCTCTCGCAGTATGGCATAGCCTCCGTGGAGGAAGCGAAGGACATATGCGGAAAAATCGGCATTGATCCTTATAGCATTGTAAAGTCTGTCCAGCCCATTGCATTTGAAAACGCCGGGTGGGCGTATACCATAGGTTCGGCAATCGCTATCAAGAAGGGCATCAAAAGCGCGGCGGAAGCTGCGGAAGCTATCGGCATCGGGCTCCAGAGTTTTTGTATACCCGGCAGCGTCGCCGAAGACCGCAAGGTTGGGCTTGGGCACGGAAGCCTCGGGGCGATGCTCCTACGCGACGAAACGAAATGCTTTGCATTTCTAGCGGGGCACGAGAGTTTCGCCGCTGCCGAGGGCGCAATAGGCATTGTCAAAAATGCCAATAAGGCGAGGGGCGAACCTCTACACGTCATACTCAACGGTCTCGGCAAGGACGCAGCTCAAATCATTTCCCGCATCAACGGCTTCACTTATGTACAGACACAGTTTGACTACTGCACAGGAGACATCAAGGTCGTCCGCGAAACCGCATATTCAAAGGGCGAACGCGCCCAAGTGCGGTGCTTCGGCGCGGATGACGTCCGCGAGGGAGTCGCGATAATGCACCTTGAGGGCGTAGACGTTTCTATCACCGGAAATTCCACAAACCCGACCCGTTTTCAGCATCCTGTCGCCGGCACATATAAAAAAGAGTGCGTCGAGCAGGGGAAAAAATATTTCTCGGTGGCATCAGGCGGCGGTACAGGCCGCACCTTGCACCCCGACAACATGGGCGCGGGGCCCGCGTCGTACGGCATGACCGATACGATGGGGCGTATGCACTCGGACGCGCAATTCGCCGGTTCGAGCTCAGTCCCGGCGCATGTCGAAATGATGGGTTTCCTAGGTATGGGCAACAACCCGATGGTCGGCGCGACAGTCGCCTGCGCGGTGGCGGTTGGGGAAGCGTCGAAAAGAACTTGATTCTTGATTTTACTGCAACAGCACCATGACCCGACCAAAAGTTGGATTATGGTGCTGTCTGGCTCCCCAAGTTGGACTCGAACCAACGACCCTGCGGTTAACAGCCGCATGCTCTGGCAAACGGGACGACAGGCTATGGAAAATCGGGGCTGTATAAGCCCAGTTATGAAGCGGATTGTGGGATTATTTAGAACAATAAACCTGCATCAACCCATCAATATATCGTACCAACTTTTTGGGAATCCAAGTTCATTAATATTAGCATCCGGGAAATCGGAAAAAAGAACTTTAAGAGAGTTTGTAAAATCAGTTTTTTGCTCAACTGAGGGCAACAGGTTCAATAAAGCATAAAAACTCGCAAAAGGTGTGCTGTTGCCAAATTTTCCGGCATCCCCATGTTTATAGAGTACCTTGTTGGGTAAGATCCTGTTATAGAAACGCGCTCCGTGAGCGGCGATATTTCGTATGTTTACACAACAATGTAACCAGTTCCCTACATGGTCGTATAGCCTCTTGTCACCGTAGTATTCGCTAGATAAGCTTTTTTTGTCTGAAGTTTTCATGTTTTTGTAAAACATGGACACCATATCAAAGGACATAGCCTCAACAGCGACCCAGAAAGGGAATACTTTTTTCAGCACCGTTCTGTGATGCGCTATAGCCGGTTCAGACGATATCTCCAGTTTGTGGTGAAGTCGATTCAAAAAAGCGGCATGGTGCGTTTCGTTGTGAAAATGCTGATTGTTTAGATATCCAAGCGGACCATGTATTTTGGCATGATGGTACGAAAGGCACGAACGCATAAAGTGTTCAACATCAAACACAAAGTGTAGAATAATGCGTCTTAACTGGTCGTCAAAAGAATATAAGCCTACGATATCGCCGAAGGTTGTTCCGGCGCTAAATATGTCATTTTTACGTAGCGTCAATGAGTAGGCACTAAGCCTGTAGTAGTTAATCTCCTTAAGCCTCAACAGCGCTTCTTCCTTATCATGTACATAGAGTCCTCGCGTTTCAAGTAACTCCAGTTGCTGCGCATATGTAAGAAATGGTTTTGTTTTTGCTGTTGTTGGCATATGTTTATCCTCCCGTAAAGAAAAGGCCCGCCTGGGACACCGTAACACAACAAGTGTGTCCTGAGGTGCGGCGGGATCTGTTACCCTCATACTACGCTTGAGTCGGCCAGTTGTCAAGCTTTTTTGTGAAATCGGTGAATAATCGGCGAATAATCTGTTTTAGCCTTTTGTTGTAAAACTTGCAGATTGATTCCCGACATGGATTATTCAGTACAATAACCTAACAATTATCGAGCGTAAAAATAACAAAATCGATCCTCACTACGCCGACAGAAACTGCTCATAATTCAAGTCCAGTACTATGTCCATCCCGTACCCCCTCGACACGTTTATCTTCTTCACCAACTGGCAGATAATCATTTTGCGTTTCTCCATGCTCGCGTCC
>Ga0099364_10008830_pt1 | contig 14106 bp, 16 predicted proteins | sample TergutTh196P3_FD_73070 | JGI IMG/M metagenome (GOLD analysis project Ga0099364, IMG submission 73070) | Microcerotermes parvus P3 segment gut microbial communities from Pointe-Noire, Republic of the Congo - Th196 P3 | ecosystem: Host-associated > Arthropoda: Insects > Digestive system > Gut ... | reverse complement strand
ATTTTGTAGGGAACTGATTTATCTGTTCCGAAAAATAATTATCCCCCCCCTTCCCCCCCCACTCATACTTCATGGGGGGGGCAATAATCGGAACAGATAAATCAGTTCCCTACAAAACCGCAGCAATTATCAAAAAAATAAATATAGGAGGACTATAATTTATGCGTAAAACTCATTGTCCCAAATGCAAGACAGAGTTAGATAGGATTGTCTATACTCGCAAAATGTCTGAAGAATGGGAATTTGATGGCTCACAATAGGAATGTGTAGGTCGAGATTCACTAATTCATAATCCAGAATCAAAAGTGCGATGTGCTGAATGCAATTTTATCGTTGGTACAGGAAAAGATTTTGGATTTTAGCTTTTTTAAGAGATCATTATGGAAAAGAAGAAGAGTGAAACACATACTAAAGTTTAGAGTTCAGAGTTAAGAATTAAGAATAAACCAGAAATATACACGGAGGACAAGATGAAAAGCAAAAACACTTTTTGGCTGATGTTGGCTCTTTTAGTCATCATCTTTACGAGCTGCTCTGAATCAAGTATTACAGAGCTTAAAGAAACCGCTATTGATTTTAGCGAGATAGGTTACCAGCTTGACTGGGATTATTTTTTAAAGGGTCATGATTATCATCTGGAGTTTAGCTACAGAGATAATACAGGCTGGTCTGCTCATTTATTGGGACACAAATGGGAAACAGAGCCTACAGCGACCCTGAAAATCAACAATCAGAAAATCGATATTGAGTGGCGTAGTCCATTTAGTCGTGACCCTATACTGCCACCTTGGCACCAAGGCTATATTTCCATTGATGACTTAAATCTACAATCTGGAGAGGAAATAACGATTGAGATAAAGTCCTCAAAAGGTGTATCCAAGACAAGATTTAGACTTCCATCAGAAAAGCCTCAGATTGTAGATACACCTCCTTTTTATCGACCAGATGAGGATTTGCATTTCAATTGGGAATTATATCAAATTGCAGATTTTCAGGCAGTGTCTGTGAATATTCCTGATGAATGCGGAAATTTGTTTAGTGGATATTTTAAAAGCTTACCAAATAGCACCAGAAATCACACTATACTTGCAAATACTCTGATTGAAGAGGAATATTTTGAATATGTAAATAGTATGAATATTGGTGTTTACAATGTGTCTGTAAAAAGTGCTGGAAATCAGGCTCATGTAATCACTGCAATGAAAGCTGATGAGAAAAGGCTGCAGATAGATACAGATTAGCCTCCCCAATGAAGAATGAGTGGGGGGGGGCAATAAAGGAGGCTAAGATATGGCACAACCTGTATTAGACAGAAAGCAGATTTATACTTATGAAGACTATCTGACTTGGGATGGTGATGTTCGTTATGAATTGATTGATGGGGTTGCTTATGCGATGGCAACTCCATCAGGCTATCATCAAAGGATTTTAATCAATTTAACAGTTCAATTAGAAAACTTTTTAAAAGGAAAATCTTGTAAATTACAAGTAGCTCCTTTTGATGTCAGGCTTGAATCTGAGTCAGGTAAAGATACAGTCGTTCAACCAGATTTACTAGTTATCTGTGATAAATCAAAGATAGCAAAAAACTCTTATAATGGTGCACCTGACATCGTGATTGAAATACTCTCTCCCAATACAGCGAGTTATGACTGTCTTGAGAAATCATTAAAATACCAAAAAGCTAAAGTGCAAGAGTATTGGATTGTTGACCCTCATACTCAAAAAATATATATCCGATATTTAGAAAATGATAGCTATGTTGACGAAGTATATAAGAAAACTGAAGTTTTAGAATCACAGGTATTAAAAGGGTGCATGATTGCTCTTGCAGACATTTTTGAAGATATAGAGGTAGAAATATAAATTACATTAAAAATATCTCGAAGTGATAACAACTCGTCTATATCTTCAACTGGGAACGCAGGCATCTTGCCTGCAATATATTGGGAATAATCATTGTTTGCAGGCAAGATGCCTGCGTTCCCAGATGAAGTTACCGCTTCGATGGTTCGACCCTCAGATCGCAGTGGCTCGTCTATAACTTGATTTTGTAGGGAACTGATTTATCTGTTCCATTATGTCAATCGGGACGATTAACTATACGATTTCCGAACAGATAAATCAGTTCCCTACAAAATTATGTTTCGACAGAATACATTCTGTCGCAACCACCTATTCATCTATATGTAACATTTAAATCTTTTTTGTGTTATTATAGATATATAGAAAATGAATCACTGGGAACGAAAGGTTATCCCTACCTGCAAACATACAATATATCAGGCATCGGTAGCCTTGCGTTCCCAGTGATTTAGGAGGAATACTTGGATTACAAAGTAAAAGACATGACTTTAGCGAGCTATGGTCGTAAAGAAATCGACATTTCAGAAAAAGAGATGCCTGGTCTGATAGCTCTAAGAGAAAAATACAGACAAAGCAAGCCTTTAAAGGGTGTGCGTATCATGGGCAGTCTGCATATGACCATCCAGACTGCGATACTCATAGAGACACTCACCGAGCTTGGAGCTGATGTCCGCTGGGCAAGCTGTAATATATTTTCTACTCAAGACCACGCAGCTGCTGCTGTAGTAGAAAGAAAAGTGCCTGTGTTTGCTTGGAAAGGTGAAACACTTGAAGAGTATTGGTGGTGCACAAAAAAGGCTTTATTATTCGGTGATGAGGTCGGTCCACAGATGATAGTTGACGATGGTGGTGATGCTACTTTGATGATACATGAGGGCTTTCGTCTCGAAGAGGAGTATGCAAAGACGGGTAAGATACCAGAAATAACTACTACCAGCACAGAATTTGGCATCCTCCAAAGATGTATACTCGAAGACCTACAGAGATTTCCTCAGAGATGGCACAAGATAGCAAAAGAAGTCAAAGGTGTTTCAGAGGAAACTACTACAGGTGTGCATAGACTTTATGAAATGCTAAAAGATGGCAAGCTCCTATTTCCCGCTATCAATGTCAATGACTCCGTTACAAAATCAAAATTTGACAATCTTTATGGTTGTCGAGAATCCCTTGCCGATGGTATCAAAAGAGGCACAGACATTATGGTCGCAGGCAAAGTCGTAGTTGTGTGCGGTCATGGTGATGTCGGTAAAGGCTGTGCACAATCAATGCGTGGCTTTGGTGCAAGAGTGATTGTTACAGAAATAGACCCTATCTGTGCATTGCAAGCAGCGATGGAGGGGTATGAAGTCAAGACATTAGAGGATGCAATCTCAGAGGCTGACATCTTTGTAACAGCGACTGGAAACTGTGATGTCATCAAAGTAGAGGATATGCTCAAGATGAAAGACCAAGCAATTGTCTGTAATATCGGTCATTTTGACAACGAAATCCAAGTAGAAAAACTCTATGCCTATCCTGGTGTTCAAAAAGTCAATATCAAACCTCAAGTGGACAAAATAGTCTTTCCAGATGGTCATTGTATCATTTTGCTTTCTGAGGGTAGACTCGTCAATCTCGGCAACGCAACAGGTCATCCATCTTTTGTGATGAGCAATTCTTTTACAAATCAAGTTTTAGCTCAGATTAAGATATGGCAGGAGGACTTGCCACTTGGTGTTTACATGCTTCCTAAAATACTCGATGAAGAGGTCGCAAGACTACACCTTGAAAAGCTCGGTGTGAAACTAACTACCCTGACTAAAGCTCAAGCTGACTATATCGGAGTAAATGTAGAAGGTCCTTATAAATCGGAGCATTATAGATATTAGTAAGTAGGGAACGCATTTATTCGTTCCGAAAATAATGAAAAACAATTGAAACGGAACGACTAAAGGCGTTCCCTACAGAATCAAGTTACAGACAAGCGGGTAATATAAAGGAAAAATATGCACCCAGAAACATTAATCAAAAAATTTCAAGAAAGGCAGTCTCAAGTGGCTGTCATAGGTCTCGGCTATGTAGGTTTACCAATGGCTGTGGCAGTAGCGAGAAAGGGCTATCAAGTCATCGGCATAGACATTAGTGATTATTGTATCCAAAATGTCAATAACGGCAAGAACTATATCGATGATGTAAATGATGAAGAGCTAAAAGACCTTGTAAAGAGAGGTTTTTTAAAGGCTAGCAAGGACTATTCTTTATTAGAGTCTGTTGATGTGATTTTAGTAGCAGTTCCAACCCCTCTCGACAAGTTTCATCAACCTGATATGCGACACATCAAGGAGTCTATTAACAGTATTAAAAAGCATATTTCATCAGAGACTCTTCTTGTATTAGAAAGCACTACTTATCCTGGCACGACAGAGGAGCTTATAGTTCCGCCAATAAAAGATAAAGGATTTTCAATAGGAAAGGATATTTTCATTGCCTATTCCCCAGAAAGAGTAGACCCTGGAAACAAGTCCTATCACACAGCAAATACTGTAAAGGTAGTAGGTGGTATCACCAGCAATTGCAATATAGTCGCCAAAGCCTTTTATGAGACTATTTTGGAGGCAGAGATTTATCTTGTTTCCTCCCCTGCAGTCGCTGAAATGGAAAAGATTTATGAAAACACTTTTCGCAATATAAACATAGCACTTGCCAATGAAATGGCTATCCTCTGCGAGAGAATGGGTATCTCTATCTGGGAAGTCATCGAAGCTGCAAAGACAAAGCCCTACGGTTTTATGGCATTTTATCCTGGACCAGGTGTCGGTGGTCATTGTATCCCAATTGACCCATTTTATCTGACTTGGAAAGCGAGAGAGTATTCCTTTCATACCAGACTCATAGAGCTTGCAGGTGAGATAAATATGGAAATGCCGCAGTTCGTTCTCGAAAAAGCAGTTAAGATACTCAACAAAAGAAAACTCGCTATCTCAGATGCTAAAATCTTTTTACTTGGAGCTGCCTACAAAAAGGATATACGCGATGTCCGAGAGTCTCCAGTGCATTATTTGATAACCCTCCTTGAAAGCTGGGATGCAAAATTTGACTACCACGACCCCTATGTCCCAGATTTTCACAATGAATTAAATGGCAAACTTTATAAAACCATTTCACTGGATAATATCAGCAAATATGATTTAGTGATACTCCTGACCGACCACGAATGCTTTGATTTAAAAGATATTTTGAGCAAATCTCGACATATCCTCGACACAAGAAATGCTTTTAAGGGATATGAGGATAATAAGATAACGAGATTGTGAGATAGTTTTGTAGGGAACGCATTTATCCGTTCCGAAAAAAAGATTTAATCAATGATACATAACGGAACGGATAAATGCGTTCCCTACATTTTCATTGATAGCTAGTGAAAAAGGTTAATGGGCTTTAATATGAACGAAAAAAAAAAAAGTATAAATGTCTGTTATTGTGGAGTAGTTTTGGGGCAACTCAGCATAACTCCCAATGATGAGTATGTTTATAATTCCGACTTGCAAAATGAAGAAAGATTATTAAGGCGGAGAGTCCTTACAAAGTCTGAATATGGACTTTGGGACTCTAAAAACAAAACAAGCAAGACCCTTTTCCCTGACATCAAAATGATACTTAAAAACTTTTCACGGGCGGATATATTAGAAATTGTAGGAATTACCCCTACTGATTCGGACTGGGATAAATTGGTCAAGCTCTCCAAGTATGAGGTGCAGTCTACCAACCTATATGTGCAACAGGATACATAAACTGGGAACGCAGGCATCTTGCCTGCAAAATATAATAATGCAGGCAGCGGTAGCCTTTCGTTCCCAGTGAGGTTTAGAAATGAAAATAATCGTTACTGGTGGTGCGGGTTTCATAGCCTCGCATGTAGTTGACAAATACATAGAATTAGGACACGAGGTTGTTGTCATTGACAATCTATCGACAGGTTCTTTTCACAATGTGAATTCTAAAGCTAAGTTTTACTTAAAAGACATCCGTCATCATGACATAGAAAAGATTTTCAAAGCAGAAAAGCCAGACCTCATAAACCATCACGCAGCTCAAATAAGTGTCCCTGCATCAGTGAAAAATCCTCTCTTTGATGCCGATGTCAATGTGCTTGGACTATTAAATGTCCTTGAAAATAGCATTAAGTATTCAGTAAAAAAAGTTATCTTTATCTCCTCTGGTGGAGCTATTTACGGCGAGGCTACCGAATATCCTACGACAGAAAACTATATCCCAAATCCTCTTTCACCTTATGCAATAAGCAAATTTATTTCAGAAAAATATCTACACTACTACAAACATACCTTTGGTCTTGATTTTACGACTTTGCGCTATGCAAATGTCTATGGTCCAAGACAAGTTTCAAAAGGTGAGGCTGGAGTAGTTTCGATTTTCATAGAAACCCTTTTAAATAATAAAATCCCCTATTTATACTCCTATCCAGAAAATCCAGACGGAATGATAAGGGACTATGTTTATGTAAAAGATGTGGTAAAGGCAAATGTCCTCGCTCTTGATAAAGCAAGCTCAGAGGCTATAAACATAGGTTCTAATGTTGAGACAACGACTGGACAGCTACTCAGAGAAATATCCAGACAAATGAAAAAGGATTTCAATCCTATAAGTGAAGGTCCCCGACCAGGTGACCTCAGAAAAAGCTGCCTAAACATTGAGAAAGCAAAACAGCACTTGGGATGGACACCAGAATATAGTTTAGAGAGAGGGATAAAAGAGACTATAGAGTTTTTTCAGTAGGGAACTGGGAATGCAGGCATCTTGCCTGCAATATCATATATTTGCAGGCAAGATGCCTGCGTTCCCAGTTACATACAATATCAAGTTTTCTTTAAACTATTCAATTCCTCTATTAGACAAGGTATAATCTGATTTACATCCCCTACCAGACCTAGATCAGCTACATCAAAGATAGGTGCAGTCGGATTTTTATTTATGGCTATTATCAGTTCCGACTCTTCCATACCTGCCAAATGCTGTATAGCACCTGAAATACCGCAGGCAAAATAAACTTCAGGTCTCACTGTTTGTCCTGTTTGCCCTACTTGGTAGCTATGGTCAAGCCATCCTGCATCTACAATAGCTCTAGAGCCAGAGACCATACCGCCGAGTTTTTCAGCGAGAGTATTGAGTGGAGCAAGGTTTTCCATTTTTCCGAGACCTCTACCACCAGAAACGAGCACATTTGCCTCAGTGATATTCTTTTTCACTATTTTTTCTTTAACTATTTCGAGGACCTTGACATTTAAATCATCAGTTGTCAGGTTTGACTCTACATATATCGGTTTGATATCAGAGATTTCTGTAACAAGATGCTTGGTCATTACACCTGGTCGCACAGAAGTCATTTGCGGTCTATGGTCTGGGCAAATGATAGTGGCAAGTATATTTCCCCCAAAAGCAGGTCGAGTCATCAAAAGATTTCCAGTTTCCTCACAGATATCAAGTGAAGTGCAATCAGCTGTCAAACCAGTATGCAATCTCGCTGAAACTCTTGGAGCAAGGTCTCGTCCAATAGTTGTAGCCCCTATCAGCATAGATTCTGGATTTAGTTTTTTTACAAAGTCTGCTGAAACCTTTGTAAAAGGCTCTGTTGTGTAGTTTTTTAAAAGTTTATCATTGCAGATAAAGACCTTGTCAGCTCCATGTTGAAAGCATTCTTTGGCATGATTATCATTTATTTCAAAGCCTGGTATAAAAGCTACGACTTCTTGGTTTGCCTTATTTGCAAGCTCCTTTGCTTTTGAAATAAGTTCGAGGGACACATTTTGGATTTTACTTTCTCTTTGTTCGACATAGACTAAAATTGATTTATTTTCTTGGTTAATCATGTATACTCCTATTATCAATTAGTAATTAGTAATTAGTAATTACTAATTATTTAACATCACTTTCCGACTCTTGAAAATGTGGTCAAATAATAAACTTTTCCTGTAGTTTTTCTACAATGAGCTTTGCAGCTTCTTTTGGGTCGCATTCATGGACTTTTCCAGCGGATTTAGCACCTTTGGTCATTGTTTTTTTGACTTTTGTAGGTGAAGCATTGAGACCTGTTCTTTCTGGCTCTAATTCGATGTCTTTTATAGAAAATTTTTCTACCCCCCCCTCCCCCCCCCACTCATTCTTCATGGGGGGGGCTTTACAAATATCAAAAATCCTACTGATAGTCATGTAGCGTGGTTGGTTCATTTCTCTGAGAACTGTCAAAAGACAAGGCATATTAACCTTGATTTTCTGATACTCATCTTCAAACATTTTTTTAACTATGAGAGAGGTTTCTTGCTTTTCAATCTCTGTTACATAGCTCACTTGCGGAAGTCCGAGATGCTCTGCAATCTGTGGACCTACCTGAGCTGTATCACCATCGATAGCCTGTCGACCGCAGATTATCAAAAACTCTCCACCTTGTGTAGTGTCAGAGCTTGCCTCTGTGCTGGATTGTGTAGGCTGGTTAGGTGGATTACTTGTAACTTGTAACTTATAACTTGTAACTTTCTTGATAGCATAGGCAAGTGCAAGTGAAGTCGCCCAAGTATCTGAGCCTGCAAAAGCTCTATCAGTCAGTAAAATCACTCTATCTGCTCCCATAGCAAATGCTTCTTTTAGAGCCATTTCTGCTTGGGGAGGTCCCATCGAAAGCACTGTAACATGACCACCATACTTTTCTTTCAAAGATATAGCAGCCTCTATCCCAGCTTTGTCATCAGGATTGATGATGACAGGGATACCCTCTCTTATGAGTGTGCCTGTTTTAGGGTCTATTCTTACTTCTGTAGTATCTGGAACTTGTTTTATACACACAATGATATTCATAAATCGGTCTCCATTAATCAGTCAGTAGGGAACGCATTTATCCGTTCCGTTTTTTTTGAAACTATTTTTCGGAACGAATAAATGCGTTCCCTACTGGTCATATTCACAGCATAAGCTATCCCTGTTTTTCTTTTCTAAAAACGAGCAAAGCAAAACTATGTCCACCAGTAGCAAGGCTATTGTAGTATTCCCAGCCACTTGCAGCCATCTGGTTAATTTTGTTTTCTACAAAAATTGCTTGGTTTTGACCTTTTGCGTCTCTTGGGTCATACAACCATGTTCTATAATCGTATTTCATTTTTACCTCTTATTTTTTTTGTAGCAACGGCTTACTAACCGTTGATAAATAGATTGTTTATTTCAAAATAGCCGCAGCTATTACCATTCTTTGCACCTCTGAAGTGCCTTCATAAATCTCTGTAATCTTTGCATCACGCATCATCCTTTCTACTGGATATTCGCGTGTATAACCATATCCACCAAAATACTGAACAGCTTTAGTCGTGATTTCCATAGCAGTTTCAGAGGCAAAGAGTTTTGCCTGTGCTGCTTCTTTGGAGTAAGGCTTTTTTTGGTCTTTTAGCCATGCTGCGTAATAAACGAGCCATCTCGCTGCATCGATTTTTGTCTGCATGTCGGCAAGCTGAAACTGAGTATTTTGAAAAGAAGCAATCGGTTTACCAAACTGCCTTCTTTCTTTTGTATACTGGATAGTTTCATCCATTGCACCTTGAGCTATACCGAGTGCTTGAGATGCAATGCCTATTCGACCACCGTCAAGAGTTTTCATAGCTATACTAAAACCACGACCCTCCTGACCTAAAAGGTTTTCAAGTGGCACGCGGACATTGTGAAAAATCAATTCACAAGTCGCCGAGCCTCTGATGCCAAGCTTTTTTTCCTCTTTACCGATAGTAAAGCCTTCCATACCCTTTTCTATGATAAAAGCTGAAATACCTCTTGTCCCTATAGTTTTATCTGTCATTGCCATCACGATATAAACTTCAGCAGGTCCAGCATTAGTAATAAAAATCTTTGAGCCATTAAGTAAATAATGGTCATCCTTTTTTTCAGCATAAGTTTGCTGGGAGGCTGCATCTGTGCCTGCATTTGGCTCTGTCAGTCCAAAAGCACCGAGCTTTTCACCTTTTGCGAGTGGTATCAGATATTTTTCTTTTTGAGCTGTAGTTCCAAAATCAAAGATTGGAGCAGCACAAAGTGAAGTATGAGCTGAAACTATCACTCCAGTAGTCGCACAGACTTTTGACAGCTCCTCTACAGCATTAGCATAGCAGAGGTTGTCCGACCCCTGACCACCAAACTCTTTGGGAAAAGGTATACCAAGAAAGCCATAGCGAGCAAGTTTTGAGATACTTTCAATAGGGAATCTTTCTTCCTCGTCTATTGTGGCTGCCAAAGGTTTTATTTCATTGAGAGCAAAGTCTCGAAACATCCGTTGAGAAAGTTTATGAGCTTCTGAAAATTCAAAATGCATTTATTCTCCTTATTTCAATTAGTAATTATTAATTACTAATTATTAATTACATATACCTCTGCTTATCTTTGGGAACTACACAAGTCCCAATCGCTCTACATACTACTACAGGCTCTTTTAAAACCTCTGCAGCAGAATCATTGATTTTGGGTAAAGTTTGGATTACCTTTCTTGCCTCAAAAGTCATTTTCCTTGAAGTATTACCGATTTTTACTATCTCGCCCTCTGCCTCGATATAATCGCCTGCGTAGACTGGTGCCAGAAACTCTATTTTTTCGTATCCTACAAACAATCCCTCGTCACCATCATTGATTATATTTAGCTCTGTAGCTATATCTCCAAAAAGCTGAAGCATCTTTGCTCCATCTACTAAATTGCCACCATAATGTGCATCTGCGGAACTCATCCGAACTCTGATAAATGATTTTGCCATTGCCTCACCTCAATACTATTTTAATGAATACCATTTTTTTTATTTTACACTAATTGTCAAGCAGAATTTTGGATATATGTTTTGACAAAAAAATATTTTTCAGAAATATATTAAAATATAATATTTTTAAAAAAGCGAAAGAAATAATGGCAAAAATGACTTATATTTTTCAAGGACAGATGAGTCCACTCCGAAAAGGTAGCAAAGGCGTCTCGCCGTTGAGATTTTCATATAACATATATCATAACTAATTTAAATATAATCAGTTACAGAATTATATAGTTTTATTTTTCAACGGCGAGACGCCGTTGCTACTTTTTCGGAAAGTGGTCGTAGATGTATTCCCTCTTAAATCAAGTTGCAGATGTTTTTTTTAGTGTAAAAAAAGGAGTTTTCTTCCTTAAATCTTTCTTCTTGTAACCCCCTTATTTTTGTGTAATTTATATAGGGTAGCTACAGGAGGGCTACAGGGAGGGAATAGGAATCGTTTATAAATAATAAAAAAATAGGAAGTTATGAAAAAATGTGATGACTCGTCTATAACTTCAACTGGGAACGCAGGCATCTTGCCTGCAAATAAAACTAAAAAATCAATGCATGCAGGCAAGATGCCTGCGTTCCCAGTTGAAGTTACCACTCGGATGGTTCGACACTCGGGTCGCGGCGGCTCGCTTATAACTTCAAATTTCCCCCCCCTCCCCCTCCAATCATTCTTCATGGAGGTGGCAAAATCGGAAACTTAGCTTTTGAGAAAATGATTGACAAAAAAGTAAAAAATAAAAAATTTGCAACAAATACCATTTTAGGAGGCTTGAAATGAACAAGCTGACAGTTTTTTTTATGTTGATTTTAGTCTATACACTATTTTCAACGATGATTTACGCTCTGGACATGGAAGTAGCCGAGACATTACTAAATCACAACAATCAAGAGTATGTGAGTTTAGGTCAGATTGCTTTTGCTGAGGAGCGATATGAGGAGGCAATAGAGCATTTTTTTACCTATTGGAGGACTCAAAGAGATGATTATAATGCTTTGTATTATATCGCATTATGTTACAATCAACTAAACAATCCAGAGCTAGCAGGTAGGTTTCTACTTGAGGCAAAGAAAAGGACAATCACGCAGTTTAACAAGGACAATACAGAGAGAAATTTTTCCAATGTCTTTGAGCATGCTGCCTTTCAAGTTTACCGCGATGAAGTCTTTGAGATGATAGACAAAAGGAACAACGAAAGAGGCTATATCTCTTATCTTGACATCTTGTCAAAAATCAGGTATAGGACTATCCTCCCAAATGATTTTGACTCTGAAAAAGAGTATACTGTCTTTATTTACCTGCACGGTTTTGGTGGCAGTCCTCACAATATCTTCGGCACTTCTGAAATGTTTCAACAAAACGATATAATTTTTGTAGTTCCTTATGCACCTTATCCTTTTGAACTTTCCTCACAAGAGTTTACGAGCCTCAGCTGGGGCATATTCGACTATGATGAGGGTGAATTTGATGAAAATCATAGTGGTATGATGACCAGAAATCATATTGTAAACTTAAATCAAGCTATCAGAAATAAATATAAAGTGAAATCCCTCTTTCTTGGTGGATTTTCACAAGGTGGTATGAATACCCTTAGTATAGGTTTATTTCATCAGGATGAGTTTGATGGTCTCATCTGTTTTGGTGGTGCTTTATGGTTACCAGAGGGAACTGTACCTGTAAATGGCACCATTCCCGTCTTGATAATACATGGTGAAAGTGATCTAGTGGTTACTTTTGATAGAGGTGTTGAGGCTTATGAAAGGCTAAAAAACAAGGGCTACAATGTAGAGCTATTCCCTTTTGATGGTGCACATACCATGACCAGACCTATAATCCAGAAAGCGATTGATTGGATGAAAGGGAATTAAGAATTGAGAATTAAGAATTAAGAATATTTTGCCAGTAGGGAACGCATTTATCCGTTCCGAATATTGCCCCCCCATGAAGAATGAGTGGGGGGGGAGGGGGGGGATTATTATTTTTCGGAACGGATAAATGCGTTCCCTACTGAAGATAAGGAGAAACCAATGACAAACCTATTTTATATCCTTTTGATAATAGGACTATTTTACTTAATTTGTGGAAATTTATATTCCACTCCACAAAACGACATCGACGGTGTATTTTACTACCAAGTCGGTGAATTTGAAGTCTATACAATAGTAGAACGAGAGCGTGAAGGTAGCACTTCAATCCTCTTGAATGCAGATGAGGACTTTCTGAGTCAATTCATCCCAGAAACAGGCTTTACACACAGCACAAACGCTTTTCTCATCAAAACACCAGAAAAAAATATACTAGTCGATGCAGGAACAGGAGCAGGCTGGACAATACTTGAAAAGATAAGACAGATAGGTGTAGAACCAGAGGAAATTGACATTGTTCTACTCACTCACCTACATTTTGACCATTTTGGTGGACTACAAGATGAAGGTGCGAGAAATTTCCCAAACGCAATTGTGTATCTATCCAATCAAGAGCATAATCACTTTATAGTTAGTGAGGCTCGAAATCAAGCAGCTATTGATGTCCTTGCTCTATATGGTGAAAATGTTCATACTTTTGGAGGATATGTTCTAAGAGATACTCTTGAGGAATTTCAACCTCTCTTAAACGAAGTCCCAGAAATATTTGCGATACAAAATCCTGGACACACTCCAGGGCACACTGTCTTTTTACTAGAAAGTGAGGGTGAAAGGCTTTTGATAGCAGGTGATTTTCTGCACCTTGCCCTTGTCCAATTCGCACATCCAGAGATTTCAGCTACCTTTGATGTTGACCCTACTGAGGCAGCTTCATCAAGAAGGCAATTACTCGATTTTGCGGCTAAAAACAGTATTCCAATAGGAGCAATGCATATTGTCTACCCTGGTATTGGAAATGTTGAGATAGATGGAGATGGGTTTAGATTTTTTGAAATTAGTAATTAGTAATTACTAATTATATTAAAAGTGCTCCACCGCATACTCGATAGTATCCCCAGTTCTTGAGCATAATAGCACCATATAGATGTCTTTGTCAGTAGCTCTGATGACAAAGAAAAAGTTTTCGACTTCATCATCAGTGATGGTGTAGGGATTGCGGACAAATAGACCTTGATTTCTATCCACGAGAGAAAAATTTAAGGTCATTAGGATATTCTCAAAATGGTCATGAATAGTTTCAATCATGTCATGATGAGTTGCTTCTATGTCCTTGACAGTGAGACTGACATTTTCAGGTATCTTGGGCAATAGTTTTGTCAATGCCCTTTCGATAGCCAATTCTAATGGGTCTGTTGAGTTGCGGTCTATGAGCCTTTCTACAGCTCCAATCTGTATAGACATCGCAAACATTAGGATAAATAACAGTAAATGAGTTTTCATTTATTCCTCCGATGTTTTTTTTAGTTACAAGTTACAAGACCCCCCCCCTTCCCCCCCCCCA
>Ga0099364_10008829_pt1 | contig 14107 bp, 7 predicted proteins | sample TergutTh196P3_FD_73070 | JGI IMG/M metagenome (GOLD analysis project Ga0099364, IMG submission 73070) | Microcerotermes parvus P3 segment gut microbial communities from Pointe-Noire, Republic of the Congo - Th196 P3 | ecosystem: Host-associated > Arthropoda: Insects > Digestive system > Gut ... | reverse complement strand
TAGCAGATATGGCGACTATGTGGATATGGTGCTCGTTGGAGATAAGTTGGTGCTCATGGGGAATGAAGGAATATACGTGTTTGGTCAAGACGGTAGCGTGTTGGAGCGCAACCTTACCAAAAATCGCTTCGGGCAATTCGCGGTTTCTGGAGACGATTTGACAATATACATCACCAACGAAAATGGATTTGAGATTCAAAAAAGCACTGATTTTGGCGCGACATGGACCAAGGTTGTTGGCGGTAATACGCTCGCTGGTGAGAGCGATTTTTACAGTAAGATGAAATTACAAAATGGCAATTTCGTCAATAATGTTCGTCATCAGCATTATTTTCGGGCTCTGCAGGTTGTGGGCAATACCATATATGTATCATTCAATAGCGATCGCGGGAATACCGCATCTTGGGATAGAAATTATCTGGATTGGACATCAAATGTGAATACTGCGGGTATTGCTGTTTCGCATGATTTGGGAGAGACTTGGCTATGGTCTTTCGAGGCCACGTATTTCCAACAGAAAAGCTATCTTACCTCGGGCTCTATCGCCGAAATGAATAATGGTATTCGCACCAATAGGGGGATCGCTGTCAATAAAAGTAATCCCAACCAAGCAGTAATTTCCGGCAGTTATACCGCATGGCAAACGTTAGACGGCGGTTTGACTTGGAAAAGCATGGAAAGTAAAATCGTCAAACAAGAGGGGGGTCGAACTTTTTATACTACCACTGGAGTTGAGCCTGCGGGCCAGCGCTCCTTTGCGGTTAATCCAATTAACCCTAATCATCAATACTCGGGTTGGACCGATATTGGCCTCTGGGAAAGTTTTGACGGCGGCAAATCTTGGGCTAAAGTAAATCCAGAAATTGCTGGGTTGGCTAGAATTACGAATGCTTGGGGGGTGGCTTTTGATCCCAATAATCCCAACATAATTCTAACCAGTAATGTGAACTCTAATCGCTACAAAGGCGATGGAGGGGAGTATTTGCCGGAGGCGGTTTTGGATGTGATTAATGGGGAGGCGACAGTCGCGAATATTCGCGGGCGTATTATTCGAAGCACGGACGGCGGCAAAACATGGAATGAAGCGGTAATCAACGAGGTTGCTGGCTTTCCGGACACCTATCTCAAAATCTTGCCCACGGCGATTGTTTTTGATCCAGTAAATAAAAACACCGCTTATTTTTCTAGCAATGGTTTGGGGGTTTTTCGCTCCACCGACTCGGGAGCCACTTGGTCGCTGATGAGCGATGGTATCAGCAAGCAGGCGAGCGCTGGTTCGGGACGGCTGGGGATTGGGGCCCATGAATTGACTCTGGGCACTGACAATAAAACCTTATTTCTTCATACTGGACGCACGCCAAGCGCAGACATTAGAAGATTTGCGGATACCTACTATTTGGATTTGACAAGTGGTTCTACCACTTGGACGAAACTTAATCGCCCCAATGATACCAAAAGTGATTATTATGATGAGGGTACATGGATTTTTTCCATTGATCGGGCAAGTGATGGCACTTTGTATGCGGGGACTTCGGTGCGAAAACAAGTTTATGAATGGGGGCATGCGCGAGAGGGGCAAGACAAATATCTCGTTGATGGTGAGGGCGGAGGGGTTTATGTTTCCACTGATCTGGGTGGGACTTGGAGGCAAATGTTTGATGAAACTCAAAGTGTGAATGTGGTGAAAATAGATTCTAGAAACCCCAACAATTTATATATTACTGCCATGATGGGGAAAGTTTTTGTGTCCACTAAGGGCAAAGATACAACTATGGATGATTGGGCTGAGGTGGCTACCATCCCACATATAGTGCCTTGGGAGATTTATGAGGATCCAAATGATAGGGGTCGGATTATTGCTACCACGAGGTGTGGTGGAGCGTGGAGTGTGGCGGTGCCATGGATACCGTCTATTTCGGGTCCAGCGCGGGATCGGTCGTCGAGCGGCGGGTCTTTTGCGTCAGAGCCGTTTTACTGTGGTGATGTTAGCCCAGTTGGTCTAGCTGATTTGTTCCAAATTGATCGCCAAGGGAAAGATGCAATTTTGTATTTCACTCCCGTTAATGGAGCGCGTCAATACCATGTTGTTTATGGCCATAAAGCTGGTGAGGAGCTTTTTGGTTGGGTTGGCGCTGAGGTGTCTGAGGACAAAAATACGGGAGTGCAAATGATTAAGGTGGGTGAGCTGGATCCTAAGAAACCTTATTCTTTCCAAGTAATTCCGGTTAATGGTTGTGCTGTGGGCGAGCGTTCTAACTGGCTGACTGCTAGCAAAATTGGCGCTACCTATCGGTGGTTGTAGGGTTTTTTGATTTGGGCGGAGGTATGATATAATGTGAGCGTTCTTCCTCGCGCCCGTGTGGCGGAATTGGCAGACGCGCTACGTTCAGGGCGTAGTAAGAGTAATCTTGTGCTGGTTCAACTCCAGTCGCGGGCACTAGAGGGTTTTGGTGATTTCGGCGGATGTTATTAAGTTGTGATATAATCCTGCCATGGCAAACTCGAGTTTTCTGCGTCGCAATACCAACCAACATACCGTCAAAAATGCAAAATCTAAAAAGATGGACCGAGAGATTGATGTGGCTGTGCATATGGTTATAGACGTTTTGAGCGAGAAATACCCAGAGTTAATCTTTGAGCATAAAAAAACAATAAAATTGGTTGAGATTATCGCGATGTTGTCTCGTCAATATCCAGAATATGCGGAGCTTTTGGGGAAGCCTTTGGCTACGAGTTTTATTTCGCCAGACGGTGGGTTCTTGTTTGCCACCAATAAGCAAGGTGAGCGTCGGCCCATACTTGTGGCCGAAGTAAAAAGGCAAGGCACGAATGATGCGCGAGAGAGCGAGGGATTGCCTAAACAAGCTAAGGGTAATGCAATTGAGCGACTCGGGAAAAACCTAATTGGTATTCGCGCAATCTTCAAGAACGAAGGTGTTCTACCGTTCATTTGTTTTGGTAGCGGATACGATTTTCAAGAAGGTTCGTCTATTTTAGACCGAGTGCTGACCATGAATGATTTTTTCCCGCTTAATGAGATGTTTGTGGAGAAGAATTGTCTGCCATTTGAGCCGACCTCAATGTTTTTTCGCTACGAGGGGTGGAGTGCTGACGATATGGCCAACAAGATGCTAGATGTGGCCATCCGAGCTATTGAGTATAAGTTCGTTTAACCCTTTTTTATGAGCCAGAGCAACTCTTTCACTTTGCTGCTTCGATCTCGCAGGTTTCTGGAGCCAAGGTAAGTATTGTATTCCTGCTCGAGTAGCTCCCATGCGCCATGTTTACTCGCAATCTTTTCAAATTTCTGGACGGGAATAATGCCTTCGTCGTTATAAGAAATTAGAATATATTTTGCGGGCGTATTTTTGATGAGATCGTCCATGGCTCTCTCGGCTAGCCCAGCTTTGTTATAATCTGATCTCTGCCAATCCTCTGCAATGCCACTCACACCGTTTTGGATAGGGACGGGCTTGCCGCCATTGATAATGTTGAGCATAAAATAATTTGAGCCGTAGGGGTGTTGGTTGTAGGGCGGATCAAAATACGCTAGATCCACAGGATCTATTTTCTTGACCAGCTCGTTGGTATTTTCGCAATATACGACTGTATTATTTTCGGTCTCAGCGAATATGGGCACTTCGAGCTTAATCTCTCCCTTAATACGCACTAATGCGTTTTCACCAACTCCTCCAAAGTGACCAATCCCATCTTTTTTATGAAAGCCCTTGAACACACCAGAAGTATTGTTGTGGATTGACGCTTTAATTATCAGGGCCGCGAGACAACACTGCTGCAGGTCCTTATCAATTTCGTGATCTATCAAGTGCCTGATGTTGTCGATGATGATGGCGTTTTGATGTGTATAAAATGCTCGCTCGCCGGCCTTGATGTCGGTATCGTTTGCTGGAGCATAGTTTTTGGTAATGAAGTAGTCCGACTTTGTTTTCTTGAGTTTGTTGGCGTTGAGATAGTCAATTGCTGACTCTAATCGTTTCATGTCTATTTCGGATTTGTTTTTTAGATATACGCTATTCACGGTTTCGGAGTATCTCTCGAAATCGTTTGAGATAAGATCGGTGCAATGGTATTTAAGCAACCTAGCAACAACACCGCTACCAGAAAATCCATCTAGGGCAGTAATTTTTTCTTTACGAAGCTGCCTTTTTACTTTGATGATAGCGTCATTGATGAAGGGCAGGAGTTTTCGTTTATTGCCTAAGTAGGTGATCAAGTGTGATACAAAATAACTGCTATTAAAATCCAATAGTTCGTCGTAAACGATGTCGTCGAATAGCTCACTTTTCATACCTTTCATTCTATCATAGAGAGGGACGGGAAGTTGTATCAAACTTGTCTAGAAATTGCTACTTGTAATAAGTTTTCGAAAGGGGTATAATACCCATCTATCAAAATGACTCAAGGGGCGCTTAAATAACTAATTTTTGAGGAATGGGGAGACCGGAGATCGGTCTGCCCTCTTTTTGTTGGTTTTTTATTGAGTGTCTTTTATAAAAAGTAAGAATAGTATAAAGGAAAATTCGCTCATGTCAATTCACATTCGCCGCAATCTTGGCAAGGATCGAGCCAAGTTACCCGAGCTGGACCTAATTAAACTGCAAGTTGACAGTTATAATTGGTTTTTGACTGAGGGGATCGGACAATCTCTCGACGAAGTTAATGATGACAAGGGCATTGAGGATTATACGGGCAAGAACTGGTCGCTGAAGTTTGGAGCGCATCGTTTTGGTCAGCCAGAGATGGATTTGAATACGGCCAGAGCCAAAGAAATTACCTATTCCGCTCCTTTATATGCTCAGGCATCGCTGCTGAATAAAAAAACCGGACAAGAGCAAACTCAAGAGGTGTTTTTGGGCGATGTGCCGATGATGACGCCAGTGGGAACTTTTATTATTAATGGAATTGAGAGAGCGGTGGTAACACAATTGGTGCGTTCTCCGGGGGTGTTTTTCTCTGGGGAGAATGATGCGATTGTCAATAGGATGCTTTATAAGGCAGAATTGAGACCGTTGAGGGGGAGTTGGATCGAGATTAATGTGGGGCGTAGGGAAGTGATTACGGTGAAGATTGATAAGCGGCGCAAGATGTCGGTGACGGTATTGCTTAGAGCGCTGGGATATGGTAGTGATGAGCAGCTCAGGGAGTTATTTGCCGAGGAAATTGAGCTGGATAAGCATGGTTTATTGCTCAATAGCATCGAAAAAGATCCAACTAAGAGCCAGAATGAGGCTTTGTTGGAGGTTTATGCGAAGATGCGCCCTGGGGAGCCGGCAGTGATTGATAATGCCAGAGAGTATTTCAAGCAGATGTTTTATGAGCCCAGAAGGTATAGTTTGGGGGAAGTGGGTCGATATAAGATTAATCGGAGGTTGAAGATTGAGAACGTGCCGTTGGATAGGACAACTTTGGCGCCAGAAGATATTTTACGGACAGTAAAATATTTGATTAGGTTACAAAATGAAGAAGGCAAGGTTGATGATATTGATCATCTTTCTAATCGAAGGGTGCGGCGAGTGGGTGAGTTGGTGCAGGCGAATGCTTTTCGGCTGGGATTGACGCGACTGGAGCGCTCTATTCGCGAAAAAATGTCGCTGACAAAAACTGATGAGCTCCTCTCCCCTAGCAGCTTAGTGAATGCTAGGCCTTTGATCTCGGCAGTGGCGGACTTTTTCCGTCGCAATAGACTGTCGGCGATTTTGGACCAGACCAATCCGTTGGCAGAAGTGGATAATTTGCGGCGGTTGTCGGTGATGGGCTCGGGAGGAGTGACCAAAGAGAGAGCTTCTTTCTCGATGCGGGATATTAATGCTTCGCAGTATGGCCGGATTTGTCCGGTACGTTCTCCTGAGGGGCAAAATATTGGCTTGGTGACTTATTTGTCGCTATATACTAGGGTAAATAATTTTGGATTTTTGGAGGCGCCTTATTTTAAGGTGGTGGAAGATAAGAGTGGGAAAATGAAGGTTGACGAGAGCGAGATTATCTATCTCTCGGCTGACGAGGAGGAGGAGCATTGTATCACCCACGCAGGTATTGAAATTGACGCTAAGGGATACATTAAGGATGATTGGGTGAGTATGCGCTATATGAATAATTTTATTGAAGGAGATGTGACGGAAGTGGAGTATATTGACGTGGTGCCGCGCCAAGTGATCGGGACGAGCGCTTCGCTAATTCCGTTTATTGCTCATGATGAGGCAAATAGGGCGCTGATGGGAACACATATGCAATGTCAGGCGGTGCCTTTGGTGAAGGCGCAAGCGCCAATCATTGGTACGGGAATGGAGAGGGCTATCGCGACAGCCATGGAAAGGTCGATTGTGGCTAATTTTTCGGGCGAGGTGGTTTATGTGGATAGTAATCGAATTGAGATTAAGCTAGATAACAAGGAATTAAAAAAGGCGGCTAAGTTTTATGCCGGACATCAGAGTGAGTTGGTGAGTTTTGACGGAGAAAAGGAAGTTTATACCCTCAAAAAGTTTATGCGCACCACTCAAAGTATGTGTTATAACCAACATCCAGAGGTGCGGATGGGCCAGAAGGTGAAGGCGGGAGATTTAATCATTGACGGTCCTTCCAGCGATAAAGGAGAGTTGGCTTTGGGAACAAACTTGATGATTGCTTATATGGCCTTTGATGGACTGGGATATGAGGATGCGATTGTGATTTCTGATAGGTTGGTAAAACAAGATACGCTGACTTCGGTGACCATTAATTCGTATAAAGCGCGAGTGATGGATACTAAATTGGGAGCGGAAGAATTGACTAATGATATTCCGAACGTGGCAGAGAGCTTTTTGAAAAACTTAGATGTGGACGGAATTGTGCGCATTGGGAGTGTGGTTAAAGGCGGGGATATTTTGGTGGGGAAGGTGGCTCCTAGGGGGGAGACTGAGTTGTCTCCCGAGGAGCGATTATTGCGAGCGATTTTTGGAGAAAAGTCTAAGGAAATCCGCGATACTTCTCTACGGATGCCCCACGGTGAGAAAGGGACCATTATTAGTGTTGAGGTATTGGACAGGGAGTTGGGAGATGAACTGGACCCAGGGGTGAATAAAGAAGTGATTATTGGAGTGGCGGAGACCAGAAAGATTACAGTAGGTGATAAGCTGGCAGGAAGGCACGGTAATAAAGGAGTGATTTCGAAGATTATGCCAGAGGCTGATATGCCGCACTTGGAGGACGGAACGGCTATTGATATTATTATTTCTCCTCTTTCGGTGTTGGCGCGGATGAACTTGGGTCAATTGTTGGAGGCGCATCTGGGTATTGCAGCCAAGAAGTTAGGCTATAAAGTGGCCATCCCAGCTTTTGAGGAGTTTGATGAGGAAAAGATCTGGGGAGAGCTGGAAAAGGCGGGTTTGCCGTCTGACGGAAAGATGCGGTTGATTGATGGGAGAACTGGCGAGAGATTTGAGCAGGATACGGTGGTGGGAATTGAGTATATTCTGAAACTTTCTCATATGGTGGAGGACAAAGTGCATGCTCGTTCGACGGGACCATATTCTTTGGTGACGCAGCAGCCCTTGGGCGGTAAAGCGCAGATGGGAGGTCAGAGATTGGGAGAAATGGAGGTTTGGGCGCTGGAGGCGCATCGAGCAGCTTATACGCTCCAAGAGATGCTTACTATTAAGTCGGACGATATTGCTGGGCGTTCGAAAGCCTTTGAGGCGGTGGTGAAGGGGGTGGAGATTCCCGCACCGACCGTGCCGGAGGGCTTTAAGGTGTTGATGCGAGAGTTGAACTCTTTGGGGATTGATGTGGTGGCGCTAGAAAGTCAGGAAGTTGAGGAGACGCCGGCCAAATTGCCGGATGAGGAGATAAAGCTGGAAGTGAGTGTTGAGGAACAGTTGCTGGCGGAAAATGCTGAGGAGGAGGGAGAGACGGAAGAAGTTAGCGGCGAGGAGGACTTTGATGCGGAGACGGGAGCTGATGATTTAAGTGAAGTTGAAGGAGAAACTGAAGAAGAAACTGAAGAACTGCTTGAGGAGGAAGCAGCATAATTAGCAAAAAAAGGCATATATGAAACATTTAATTGATTTTACCGCTTTACAAATTAAACTAGCTTCGCCAGAAAAGATTTTGGAATGGTCTTATGGCGAGGTGCGTAAGCCAGAAACCATTAATTATCGTTCCCAAAAAACGGAGAAAGATGGTCTTTTTGATGAGAAGATTTTTGGGCCAACCAAAGATTATGAGTGTTACTGTGGGAAGTATAAGCGGATTCGGTATAAAGGGATTATTTGTGATAAGTGTGGGGTGGAAGTGACTCAGTCGAGAGTGCGGCGCGAAAGGATGGGACATATTGGTCTGGCAAGTCCGATTGCTCACATCTGGTTTTTTAAGGGTGCACCAAGTAAGCTATCGCTTTTATTAGATATTGGTCCGAAGAATATTAATTCTATTGTTTATTTCTCGCAGTATTTAGTATTGGCAGTGGATGAGGAGAAAAAGACGGCGGTACTGGCAGATTTGGATGATAAGGTGAAGGAGGAATTAGAGAGTATGAAGGCGGCGGCGGAAGAAGGAATTGTGGAAATTAAAAAACAGCTTAAGGAGGAGCAGGCGGGTTTGCGGGAGAAAGTGCAGTCGAGCGAGACGCTAGAATTGAAACTTAATGAGCTGGAAACGAAATCTAAATCGCAAATTGCCGCCATCAAGCAAGATTTGGTGATTGGAATGGAGCAAAAACAGGAGATTTTTGCGGCGATTGGCAGGATTATTAAGAGATTACAAAAAGGTGGGACTTTGTCGGAGGAAGAATATCTGAAGTTAGACGAGTATGACGCGACTGATTTTATGGAAGTGGGGATGGGAGCGGAGAGTTTGATGAGGTTGGCGAAAGAGGTTGATTTGGCTAAATTGGCGGACAGGCTGCGCACGGAGATGGCGGAGAGCACAGGAGCGAAGAAGGTGAAGGCGATTAAGAGACTAAAAGTGGTGGAAGGTTTTAAGAAGCAAAATATTGACCCCTCTTGGATGTTCTTGACCATACTGCCCATTATCCCTCCAGATTTGCGACCGATGGTGCAGCTATCTGGCGGAAAGTTCGCCACCTCTGATCTCAATGATTTATATCGGAGAGTGATTGGACGCAATAATCGGCTAAAGTATTTAATTGAATTGGGAGCGCCAGAAATTATTTTGCGTAATGAAAAGCGGATGCTGCAGGAAGCGGTGGATAGTTTGATTGATGCTAATCAGGTGAAGAAGGCGACGCCGCGCCAAGCTAGGAGACCGCTGAAGTCCTTATCGGAAATGCTCAAGGGTAAGCAGGGGCGTTTCCGACAAAACTTACTGGGTAAACGGGTGGATTACTCGGGGCGAAGCGTGATTGTGGTGGGTCCGGAGCTCAAGCTAAATGAATGTGGTTTACCCAAGGATATGGCTTTGGAGATGTTTAAGCCTTATGTATTGCATGATTTGATTGAGCAAGGGATTGTGCCTAATGTGAAATCGGCTAGGAAGATGGTGGATACGGCAGATCCGATTGTGTATGATATTTTGGAAAAAGTGACTAAGGATCATCCGGTAATTCTCAATCGAGCTCCGACGCTGCATAAATTATCTATTCAAGCTTTTTATCCGATTTTAATTGAGGGAAGTGCGATTAGGTTGCACCCTTGTGTGTGTTCGGGTTTTAATGCGGACTTTGATGGAGACCAGATGGCGGTGCATGTGCCGCTGACAGTGCAGGCGAGAGAGGAATGTCGGGACAAAATGATGTCGCAGGTTAATTTACTTAAGCCAGCTAATGGAGAGCCTTTTACTATTCCCAATAAGGAAATGGCCATGGGTCTATTCTATTATACTAGTATTGATGAAAAATTACCTATTTATCCGTCAATTTTTGCTAATGAGGGGGAGGCTTATTACGCGGCAGGAGTGAAAAATATTGCTCTGCGCCAAAGAATTAGAGTGCGTTTAGATGGCGAGGTAATAGAGACGACTTTGGGTAGGATTGACTTTAATAAAGTTTTGCCAGAAGGAATTAGTTTTATTAATGAGTCGGTGAACGCTAAGAAAATTAAGGAAGTGGTAACTGAGGCAATTGGGAGATGTTCGGCAGAAGTGGTGGCCAAACTGATTGATGGTATTAAGGATTTGGGTTTTAGCGCGGCTACTATTTCGGGATTGAGCGTGTCGGTGGCGGATTGTAAGACTATTAAAGAAAAAGAAGAAATTATCCGGAGTGCTAATAAACAAGTGTCGCAAATCCAAGACCGTTATCTTGATGGTTTTATTACTGAGGATGAGCGGAGAAAACTTACTTTTGACGTATGGATCAAAACCACCGAGGAAGTGGCGAATAGAACTTGGGACTCTTATGCTGAAGACAATGCAGTGAAGGTGATGATTAATTCGGGGGGAACGCGGGCTTCGAGGGACCAAGTGAAGCAGCTGGCGGCGATGCGGGGATTGGTGGTGGATCCGCTGGGTAATATTGTGGAAATGCCGACCAAGTCTAACTTCCGTGGCGGACTGACTATTTTTGAATATGTGACGAGTGCGCGGGGTTCGCGCAAGGGGTTAACGGACTCGGCGTTGAAGACTGCTGATGCGGGGTATTTGACGAGGAGACTAGTGGACGTGGCCCATGATTGTATTGTGCGCGAGAGTGATTGTGGGACGAGTGAACATATTGTCTTGAATAGAGAGAGCCGTCCGGACGTATTTGCAAATAGGATTTTGGGAAGAACTGTGGCTGAGGATATTGCTTTGGAGAAGGAAGTGATTAAGGTCGGAGAGGTGATTGATTATGAAATGGCTGATAAAATTGCTGCTTCCAAAATTAATGAAGTTAGTGTTTATTCGCCTTTGACCTGTCGGGCAAGTCATGGACTGTGTGCGAAATGTTATGGTTGGGATTTTGCCACTAGAGAGAAAGTGCAATTGGGTACGCCGGTAGGGATTATTGCGGCGCAGAGTATTGGCGAGCCGGGGACACAGTTGACGATGCGGGTGAAACACTCGGGAGGTATTTTGGGGGTGGATGTGACGCAAGGGCTGCCGCGGGTGGAGGAGTTGCTGGAAGTACGCAAGCCAAAAGTGACGGCGGTGTTGGCGGAAGTCTCGGGGAAAGTGAGGGTGACGACGGAAGGAGATGGAGCGATGATTACTATCACTGATAAAAATGTGGTAGATGGCACTCAAGAAGTGAGCGTGAATAATACGGCGGTGATATTGGTGAAGGACGGTGATGAAGTGGTGGTGGGCGAGGAGCTGACAGCGGGGAGTGTGAATCTGCAAGACCTGCTGCGTCTTAAGGGATTGTCGGTGACACAAAAATACATTATTGATCAAGTGCAGGCGGTTTATGAGTCGCAGGGGATTCCTATTCATGATAAACATTTTGAGGTAATTGCCAGAAAGATGGGGGACAAAGTGCAGATTGAGAACGCGGGAGATACGGAGATGATGACGGGCGAGGTGGTGGAATTGAGCCGCTTCTTAACGCAGAATGATGCCACTATTGCGGCGGGAGGGGATCCGGCGACGGCAAAAGTGTTGCTACTGGGGATTACACGATCTTCGCTGTTTACTAGCTCATGGCTGTCGGCAGCTTCCTTCCAACACACCAAAAATGTGTTGACGGATTCGGCAGCAGCAGGACAAGTTGATTACTTGGAAGGTTTGAAGGAGAATGTTATTATTGGTCGCTTAATCCCGACGAATATGCCGGCGGTGGATGTGCTATAATATTTGTATATGTGGAAAAAGGCTTCTGCTGTTGGTGTTTTGGTGTTGGGTTTGTTGATGGGTGTTGGTCGGGTGCAGGCAGCTCATGATTTGTGTCAGGGTTTGGGGGCGATTGATACGACGATGCAGAGCAAATGTAGTTCTTGCCAAGCTAGAGGAGGGTATTGGAGTGCTGTGGGTTGTGTGCCGACCGAGACGGTGGAGTTGGCGGCTTATATGGTGCGGATTGCGATGGGGCTGGCGGGAGTGATTCTGACAGCGCAGATTATCATTGGAGCGGTGCAGATTATTTTTGCTAGCGGAGATGCTGGAGCGATGACTGCGGCGAAAAAGAGGATTACTAATTCGCTGATTGCGATTGGGTTTATGATTTTTGGGATTGCGATATTGCAAATCGTCGGCGTACAAATCCTTCGCATCCCCGGATTTTTCGGAAACTAAGCTCGCCTAAATCGGTATTTTGACGGTTTTAATCGCCGCGCACAGCTTGGCGCGAGTAAAAAATAATGCTCAATGGGCATTCAGCCCATCTGCGCTTATTTTTTAATTAAAACCGCGCAAAATACTCGATTTATGCTTCGCTGTACTTTTTAGTTAATCAAAGCGGAGAGCGTCGATGGGTTGGAGCTTGGCGGCCTTTTGGGCGGGGTAGATGCCGAAGATGAGGCCGATGGCGGTGGAAACGCCTACTCCTAGGGCGACTCCCTGCCAACTAATAATAAAATCCATGTCGGCTATTTGGCAGAATACGGCGGCAAGGCCAAGGCCGAGGAGAAAACCAAAAATGCCGCCAATGAGGGTGAGAACCATAGCCTCCACCAAAAATTGAGTGACAATAGTACTTTTTCTGGCTCCGAGAGCTTTGCGCAGACCAATTTCTCTGGTGCGCTCAACGACGGTGACGAGCATAATATTCATGATGCCAATCCCGCCAACGAGTAGAGAAATAGCAGCGATGCCCACTAAAAATAGCATAAACATGCCCATCAGCTCATTCATGGTCTCTACCATTTGTTGGAAGGAGATGAAAGTGAAAGGAAGATCGTCCACGTTGTCGATGTTCTTGCGCCCCATCATTAGAAACTTAGCTAGGCTGGTAGCGTCATTAGCGACTTCACTATTGGCGGCGGTGATTTCGATGGAAGTGAGGGCGTTGGTGGAGGCTGAAGCAAAGTATTGGGCGACGGAACTCAAGGGAGTGTAAATGGACGAATCATTAGTGCCTTCTTTGAAAACCCCAATTATCTGCCAGTATTGATAAGCAAAATAGACCTTTTGGCCTAAGGGATTGGTTTGGCCAAATAAATCGTCAGCTATGCTAGAGCCGACGACTAATACTCGATTACTCTCCTCGTCGTCAGCGACAGCGGGATGGCGACCACTCTGGAGATTGTCTTGATGTGATTCCCAAAAGTGGTGGTCAACGCCGACGATGGTGGCGCGGGTGGTTTTGTCGTCGAAAGTGACGGTGTCGGTGGCATTTAATTTGGGGGAAATGGCAGAAAAATAGTAGCTAAAGGCATCGCTGCGCAGATATTGCGCGTCCGCTAAGGTCAGATTTTCTGTCCCTCGAGGCATGATATTAATGGCATTAACCCCAAAACTTTCAATTTGGGTTTGGATGGTACTTTGAGCGGCATTGCCCAGAGAAATTAGAGCGATAACGCTACCAATACCGATAATAATGCCCAGAGCTGAGAGAAAGGTGCGCATTTTATTGCGCCTGAGGCTCTTAAAGCTTTCTTTGATAGTTTCTAAGATGAGCATTTATTTTCTTTTCTTTTTGACTGGCGGGTTTTCTTCAATCTTAATGACGCAGCCGTCGCGAAGATGGAGTATTTTGCGGGCGAACTTGGCTACTTCTGGCTCATGGGTGATAACCACAATGGTATGTCCTTTTTGGTGAAGATTGACGAATAGCTGCATAATCTCGGCGGTTTGCTCGGTGGGGAGATTGCCGGTGGGTTCATCGGCGAGAATGATGGCAGGGTTCATGATGAGACTACGAGCAATAGCCACGCGTTGTTGCTGTCCGCCGGAAAGTTGATTGGAATGGTGATGGGTGCGATCGGTGAGACCGACAGCAGCGATGGCTTCGAGAGCCCTAGTTTTTCTTTCTGGGCGAGATAATTCTCCGTAAACCCCAGGGAGCATGACATTGTCGAGAACACTAGTGCGGGGGAGTAAATTGAAGGCTTGGAAAACAAAACCGATCTTTTGGTTGCGGATGAGACTCAGCTCATCATCGTCGAGAGCTCCTACTTCTTGGCCGTCGAGTAGATATTGGCCGCTAGTGGGGGTGTCGAGAGCACCAATGATGTGCATGAGGGTGGATTTTCCGGAACCGCTGGGACCCATGATGGCGCAAAAGTCACCTTTGGCGATG
>Ga0099364_10008828_pt1 | contig 14111 bp, 12 predicted proteins | sample TergutTh196P3_FD_73070 | JGI IMG/M metagenome (GOLD analysis project Ga0099364, IMG submission 73070) | Microcerotermes parvus P3 segment gut microbial communities from Pointe-Noire, Republic of the Congo - Th196 P3 | ecosystem: Host-associated > Arthropoda: Insects > Digestive system > Gut ... | reverse complement strand
ATACTTAGACTGTATCCTGCTAAAATGAGTTTGGCGCGTAAACGGCGTAAATGTTTGTACGATGCCGAGTTTATGGCTAATGTTTTGTTCTCCGCTGTTCAATGATTTCTTTCATGCGTTTGCCGTGTATTTTATAGCCAGTTCTATTGACTTTGCAAGAGTTAATCCGGTTTTTTGGTATTCCCTTATCTTGTCTATCAGAAAACTGTAACCGTTAAGCGTTCTGCTTTTCTGCAGTATTTCTTTATTGTACCCGTGGTTTATGTTGTATACCTGTACAACAAGTTCCAATGATGTTTTATTTTCAATTGATAATCCCTCAATGTTCATGAAAGCGTCAGAAAGGCGAAGGAGCTTTTTCTCAGGGTATTGGTTTTCGCCATTATAGAGTACGATGAACTCGGGTCTTGGTATTTTGATCTGCTTTCTGTCAAACATTTTATTCATGTCTATTATCTTTTCCAGTATTCCTTCAAAGTATCTGAGGATTCGCAGCGGCATATTCTCATTTATGGTGCTTTGGTGTTCAATCAACACTATAAGCCGGTTATCTATCAAAAATGAGATGTCGTTTATCTTGCCTTTGATAAGCGCGTTGGTCAGTGTGTTGATGCTGATTGGAATATCGGGCGGGAGAGGCACTCCTTCGATTGCCGAGTATAGTTCTCTTAAAGTGTCCGGGTCGCTGAAAAGCAGAGAGAACACGCTACTTTTGTGTTCCCTGTTTGGCTTCAGGTTTTGTTCATGGTTTGAAGTTTCCATTTTTATCTCCTGTTAAGAATATGTTGGGTGTACGACGCTGCCGGAAGCGGCTTGCCGAAAACGGCTTGCGGTTACACCCCGGGTATCAAACTTAAGTTACATACCCAAGAAACTTCAAAAAACTTAAGCAAAGTTTATAGAAGTTTCTTACATATATATGGGTTGAGCGTGCGTGGCGCTTACACTTATAGAGTGTTTTTTAGAAAAAATTTCGATAAAAAACAGCGCCTGTCATGAGTCAGCTTGTCCGGCACATGACATGAATCGTTAAATTACTATACAATTGTCATAGAACTTCGTTTCAGGTTCGATTATGATATATTGAGGTTGTAATGGATCAAACGTTAACAGAAATCATAATTGTATTTCGGCTCAGCCTTGCTTTTATTGCAGGCGGGATTATCGGCTTTGAACGATCAAGCCGCCGTCAGGTTGCGGGCCTGCGCACCCACGTACTTATCGCGCTTGGGGCAACCGGCCTTATGATGCTTTCAATCTGGATTCCGCAGCAATTAAACATAGGCGACCCGGGAAGAATTGCGGCGCAGGTCGTCTCCGGCATCGGCTTTCTTGGAGCGGGGGCAATCATCCGGCTTGGCACCGATGTAAAAGGGCTTACCACAGCGGCATCGCTTTGGCTTATTGCGGCAATTGGTTTAACAATCGGAGCTGGAATGTACATCGCCGCCCTGTGCACCTTGGTCTTCGCGCTTATCACATTGATTTTTCTTAACAAGATTGAAAGAAGAATCTTTCCTGACATCCGAATAAAACTGCTTGAATTACATTACAATCACAGCAACGAACCCGACATTAACAGCACTCTTGAGATTTTCAAGAAATACGGAATTAAATATAAATCTATTTATACAGGAGAAAACAGCGATAAAAAAACAAAGGTAAGTTTTAGTATATCTGTCCTTGACTCGGCTGATATATCAAAACTTTTAAAGTCGATTGAATCTTATGATGACATAGATCATGTTAAAATTAGAGAAAAACACTAACGAAGGCCGGCATGAATGATAAACACCTAACGGTAAGCGAACTGACAGAACAGATACGCGCAAGCCTTGAAGGTTCATTTTCATCTGTTTATGTTGAAGGTGAAATATCAAACTGCAAGCCGGCAAACTCCGGGCATTTGTATTTCAGCCTGAAGGATTCGGGTGCAAAGATTGACGCAGTAATGTTCAGGAACAGGCTGCGTTATCTGACATTTGAACCAAAGGACGGGATGCTGCTTAGGGTTCGCGGAAATCTTTCTGTGTACCCTCCGCGTGGAACCTACTCCATCATCTGCGAAGAAATGGAAGCTGCAGGCACGGGCGAAATCCTTGCAATGCTTGAAAAAAGAAAGCAAAAACTTGCGGCGGAAGGTCTTTTTGACTCAGATCGAAAAAAACCTCTCCCGCGTTTTCCTTCGGTTGTAGGCGTGGTCAGCTCTCCCACAGGAGCTGCGATACGCGACATTCTGAATATCCTTGCAAGGCGGGCGGCAAAAATAAAAGTTATAATACTTCCCGCTCTTGTTCAGGGGGATGAAGCTCCCGCCGTCATTGCGGCGCGGATAAGGCAGGCAAACTTCTGGAAACTTGCAGATGTGCTAATCGTGGGAAGAGGCGGCGGCTCTCTTGAAGATCTTCTTCCGTTTTCCGATGAACAGGTCGTACGCGCAGTAGCTGAATCGGATATTCCCGTTGTAAGCGCCGTTGGGCACGAGATTGATTGGGCATTATCCGATTTTGCGGCAGACCTTCGCGCACCGACTCCGTCAGCAGCCGCAGAACTTGTAAGCGAAAATTACGCATCTCTTACGGACACAATCAGAACTGCGGCGCAGGACTTTTATAGCATCTTCTGCGCGCGGCTTGAAAGAGCGCGGCTGCTGCTTAAACCATTCGATCCGCAGGATATGGAATACCGCTTCCGCTCTATCCTACAGCCGCGCCTCATCCGTTTTGATGATGCAAAAGAATCGCTTGTGCAGGCTCTTTCATCAAAATGCGAAAACCTGCGAAACAGGATAAATCTTGCATCCGCCGTAATAGAAGCGGGAAGCCCGTTAGCTGCAATGGAAAGGGGCTTTTCCGTTGTAACGGACGCTGAAGGCAAAATAGTCCGAAGCGCGGCTGATGTAAAAAGGGGAGATTTGTTAAATATCAAACCATTAAATGGAACGATACACGCAGTAGTGGATAAAATAGAAAAAGGAGAATGATATGGCAAAAAAAACAGCAGCAAGCGCACCCGCAAAGAGCGGTAATATGAAAGGTTTTGAAGAACGGCTTGACCGGCTTGAAAAACTCGGCGAACAGATTCGCAAGACAGACATTCCCCTAAACGAAGCGCTTGCCGCTTTTGAAGAAGGAATCCGCCTTGCGCGGACGCTTGAAAGCGATCTTGAAAAAATAGAAAACCGCATAGAATCTCTGATGAATTCACCCGATGCGCCTGTAACCGAATCGCCGGAACTGGAACTTTTTGACGGGGAATAATATGCAGCGAATTCTTGTCCTTCCGCCGGAAGAAGCAAGGCGCATCGCGGCAGGCGAAGTAATAGAACGCCCCGCGGCGCTTGTGCGCGAATTTCTTGACAATGCAATTGACGCTGGTTCTTCCAACATAGAACTCTCAATAGAAGAAGGCGGCTGCAAAAAAGTCGAAGCTGCGGATGACGGCAGCGGAATGAGCCGCGATGATCTTGAACTTTGCTGGCACACTCATGCGACTAGCAAAATCCGCAGCCTTGACGATCTTGAAACAGCATTAACGCTCGGCTTCAGAGGCGAAGCGCTTGCAGCAGCAGCGGCAGTTTCGCGCCTTGAGATTATCACAAGCACGGATGGAAGGGAAGCCTGGCGCCTTGAGGCGGGCAATGAAAAAGGCGATCTTGAACAAACACGGCGGACAAAGGGAACGACAGTAAGGGCGTTAAACCTTTTTGAAAATATCCCCGCACGCAAACGTTTCCTAAAAAGAGAAGGAAGCGAAGCTGCGCTGTGCCGTCAGGTTTTTATCGAAAAGGCGCTTGCGTTTAACGAAATTAATTTTAAGTATTTACAGGACGGCAAATTAAAAGATTTTCTGCCGGGTGTAAAAACAAAGAAGGAACGGTTTGCCTCCGCGCTCCTTCAATCCGGCGAAGAAACTTTCCTGCACGAAATAAATGTTACAGGCGCGGGTTTTTCCGCAGTGATTGTAATTGGCGGCCCGGAACTTTACAGAAACGACAGGCGGCAGTTGTTCATCTTTGCAAACGGAAGGCGTGTAAACGATTATTCGCTGATTCAGGCGGTGGAATACGGCGCACAGGGCTGGTACCCGAACGGTACCCATCCTGTAGGGGCTGTCTTCATTACAATCGATCCTGCGCTTGCGGATTTTAATATTCACCCTGCAAAGCGCGAAGTGCGTTTCCGCGACCCGGGCGCGATTCATCAGGCGATCTCCGGCGGGGTGAAAAGATTTTATCATGTGGAGTTTTTAAGAGGTTCATCACAAAAAGAAGAGAAAAGAGAAGAGAGAAAAGAGAAAAAAGAAGGAGAGGAATGGTTTTCTGACTATGGCGGTGGACGGAGCGCGGATCATGGGAGGGTTTCGTATAACGGGTCTGTTAACAGCTTTGCTGACAATTCTGCTAACAGCTTTACTAATAGCCCTGCTGAGCTTGCTTCGTTTCGGGAGAGGTTTTTTGAGAAGAAGGGTTTTGCCGGGGTGTCTTCTGTTGTTGAGGGAGAGGCTAGGTATGTTGGGAGGGTTTTTGGGCTTTTTATTTTGATTGAATGGGGGGATAAGCTTTATATAATCGACCAACATGCGGCGCATGAGAGGATTCTTTTTAACAAATTTATTGCAGGGCAGATTGCAAAACAGGAATTGCTTGCGCCGATTCCGTTCAGCACAGAAAGTGCTGATGAAGACGCTTTCCTTGAGGCAAAGCAAGAAGAACTTTCGCGCCTTGGGGTGGAGATAGAAAGAGACGAAGACAGTTGGCAGATTAAGGCGCTTCCTGCAGATTGGCGCATGGGAGATGCCGCAACGTTAAAAGAAATTTTGGAACTGCGTACGGCTGGCGAAAACATGGCAAAGAGGTGGGCGGTGACGTTATGTTGTCATGCGGCAATCAAGGACGGCGATTACCCAGACGATGAAACCGCGTTCGCACTCGGAAAAGAAGCCCTCGCCTTAAGCGACCCGCACTGCCCCCACGGCCGCCCAATCTGGACAGAGATCAGCCGTGAAGCTCTTTACAAAGCTGTTAGGCGGGATTAGGGCAAAAGAATAGGGAAATTTAAATCTCCTGTACAAAGGCAGCTTCTCCTCTTGGAATGTTGACCGATTTTAATATAAGCCGGACATTTTCGTTAAACGAAACATCTCCTTGTAAAGCAACTTGAATCTCAAGGGCCAGAGACGGAATTACTACTGCCCATCGGTTTCCTTTTTTTTCAAGAGCGACAGCATCCCACACAGAGTCTTTTTTACCGGAAAGGTAAACCATAAGCCAGTGATTGACGGAAGCTCTCTCCGCCTGTACTATAGCTGCAGAAGCCGCTTCGCAAAACCCAAGCCTTGCAGAAATTTCACCGGCGGAAAGAGGTTTCCCGCCGCGCAGAACCGCGCGAATTTGAATGTGCGAAAGAAGATCGGTGTAACGGCGAAGCGGGCTTGTAACCTGAGTGTAAGTGTCAAGACCAAGCCCCTGATGTCGGGCGGGTTTTATGGAAAGAACACGCGGTCTCATGCAGCGGCGAAGCTGGTAAGAACCCGCAAGGCCGCCGGGGATTTTCCCCTGTATATCAACTTCCTGGCTGATATAAGGAAATGCAAGCCCTCTTTCGGCAGCCCATGAAGCGGCTCCCTCTCCTGCTGCAAGCATACATTCCTTTACAATGGAAGCAGAGCGGTATTGAACGATTCGCTCAACATTGGGTATACCATTTTCAAATTTAATATGTACTTCAGGAAGATCGATGTTCACCGCTCCCTGCACGGTTCGGCGTTTATTAATCCTCACAGAAATATCAAGAAGTGAAAGCAAAGTTTTGTTTTTTGCATTTTCAATTTCCCTGTCCGCTTCTTCATAAGTTATACGCTGTACTTTTACAATTGAAGGAAAAATTTCAGTATCCATTACATCGCCGCTTTCATTAATTGTCATTTTAAAAGTAAGAGCAGGCGATTTTTCAGAAAGCCCAAGCGCGAATAAAGGCAGTGAATCTTCAGCTAACATACGGATAACGCCCTCTGGAAGATAAAGGGACGCTCCGCGATCGCGAGCTTCCTTTTCCGCAGGGCTTTCACAGGTAATTGAAGAAGCAGGATCGGCAACATGCACATACAGGATGCAATAGCCCTGCGGCAGAGCAAGTTCTCCTGCTTCAATTGAAACAGCATCATCGGGATCATCGCTCCACGGGCTGTCGATTGCAAATGCTTCAAGATGGGAAAGGTCGCGGCGATCTTCTGCAGGCGGCGCATCGGGGCAGATCGCCGCACTGTTTGTTGAAAGACCAAAACGGCTTGGGTGGGGATTTACCATTGCAGTCCAGAACCCGGTTTTTAAAAGCAGCGAGTGGGCATCCTCTGGCGTTTCGCTAAGCCCAATATCCTTCATCGTCCGGCTCTTTGCCGATTTGCCAAGAGCCAATGCCTCAACATCCTGAATAAAACGAGCGTCATCTTCAGAAAGAATTTTACAGGAATTATTTTTTAAGCAGGTTTTCAGCCGTTCTAAAAACAGAATACGTTCACTATTTTCACGTAACTTCTCATTACGCTTCGTTTCTTCTGCTTCAACTTCATTCCTGCTTTTTGGCACAATCGCTTCGATGGATCCTGAAAAATAAGTCCCGCCGCGCAAAACAGAATACGCAAGATAAGCACAAGCCGGAGTGAAGTCGCTGAAGATAAATAAAGCTAAATCTTTTAATGAAACAGACGAATCTTCATCCAAAAGAAGTTCCCATGCTTCACGAACAGAGGCCTGAGAAACAGAGCCTTCAATTTGACTAAAATCCTTAACAGGTCCCGGGTGGATCACTTCAATATCTTTATCGCGAACCTTAACCTGTGAGCCGTCCTGAAGAGAAATAGAGAACTTTCCATCTGATATTTCTTTGATAATCGCCGGTTTATTTTTATAAACAACCAGTGCATTAAGGGGCGCCATTTCATCATTATAGATAATTATTCGGGACTTTAAAAGATCAATATACCCCGCCGCGAATTGTGAACAATAGAAAACCGGAACTACATTACATCAACATATACACTATCGCGCAATTCATCGGCAAACTTGCGGATTTTTCTAAGCGCCCTTCTTTCTATCTGGCGAACTGTTTCGGGAGAAATGTTAAATTTATCGCCAATCTCTCTTAAGGTGTGGCGTTTGCAGCCATTTAACTGGTAACGGTAATTAATGACACTCTGTTCATTCTTTTTTAATTTTCTTAAAACACGATTCGTGCTTTCGTGGGAAATTTTTTTCATCAGGTTACGCTCCGGGCAGTATGTATAATCTTCATGAACATCCGCCCCGCTGAAAGATTCATCATCAAATGAATGTTGTTCAAAAGACTGGAGTTCACAAGCAATGTTTGTAAAAACATCAACATCCCGAATTGAAATACCAAGTTCTTTTGCAATATCAGCGCTCTTTGGCTGATGCATTAATACCTGTGTAAGAGAATGGTATGTGTGTTGAATCCTGCGCAGAGTTTCTTCCTTACGCTGAGGCAAACGGATAAGACGGCGTTTGTTGGAAAGGTAACGGCTGATAAACTGTCTAATCCACCAACTTGCATAAGTACAAAACCGGACATTCCGGCGGAAATCATATTTTTGTGCAGCATGAAGAAGCCCAAGATTGCCTTCCTGTACAATATCCATGAATGGAATATCCGGGATGTTATATAAACTGGCAATTTTTACAACAAGCCTTAAATTGGAATTTACCAGCTTGTGTAATGCTGCAGTATCTTTGTCATGAATTTTCCTTGATAATTCCAGTTCTTCATCAAATGATAATAGAGGAAATTCTTTTAACTGCTTAAAGTATGTGTCAAGCAGCCCGGTTTCGTGAGCAGGAATTTTCTTTTGCATAATAATCTCCTGATGTATACACAGCAAGAACTGTGCCAAGTAAAAATCATTTAATAAAAAAGTATGTAACTCCTTATCAGATAAGGAATTAGAATAAAAAACAGGTAAGTTAAACGAAAAAAGATTAAAATATTGTATGATTTTTCATACAATATTTTTTTTTAATGTATAGAAAATATTATTTAAATATGGTAATGTTAATTATGGAAATTGGCATTACATCCAAAATAAAGAATGAAGCCGTATATTATTTTGTAAACTGGTCTTGTCTTTCAAAGGCGGAACGTTATGACATTATCTACAAAGTCCCCGAAGTAGCCGGTGTTTATGAAATTTACTGGATGGATGAAAATAAGCACCTGCGCCTGTTTATTGTAGGAAAAACAGATTATTCAGGATTAAGGACAGAAATACGGAACATTACCGATCCTGAACTCTGTTATAATGATAAAAAAGCAAAAAAAATCCTGGAAGAAAAAGAGATATGGTATCGTTATTCTACGACGAATTCCTCCATGAGTATGGATGATGTAATCTGGTTTTTTATGAACGAATATTTTCCGGAAAAAACAGATGTAAGACATTCCGGCCGTTACAAAGATATTTTTTTAAAAGAATCTACACCGGATAAGCTGCTTTGGGTAGAATGAGGATTTATGACATCTTATCTGGTTCCTTCCAATATTGACGACAGGGTTATAAATAGAGCGGTAAAAATACTGGAAGACGGGGGTCTTATCGCCCTGCCGACAGATACAAGCTGGAGCATTGTCTGTTCAATTAAGTCTTCTGCGGCAATTAAAAAATTAAGGAAACTTTCGGGTGAAAGAGACGAACTGCACTTTACATTGTTGTGTTCGAGTATCTCTCAATTTGTAGAAGTATGTATGCTTGACAATACCCGTTTTAGATTGATTAACCGTCTTTCACCCGGCCCTTATGTGTTTATTTTAAAAACGCTTCCAAGAATAGAAAAAACACTGGAAATACGCCGCCATGAAGCGGGATTGCGAATTCCAAATCATCCAATACCAATCCGTTTGATTGAAACTTTAAAACAGCCTCTATATTCGATAACGGCAAAAAGAAGCATGACAGACGGCGATGAATGGGAAACTTATGCAGATGAAGAAACAACTGCGGAATTACATGGCAAACAAATGCCGCAAATCCCTGAAGATCAACTGTTTGAAAGCGGCTGGGAACTTGAGGGTATTGAAGGCGTTGACCTGATTCTGGACAGCGGGGAGGAACGCGAACGTATTTTTTCAACAATTCTTGATTTAACAACAGATGAGATTAAGATTTTACGGCAGGGGGCGGGAGCATGGCCTGCGTAGGATAGCTTTTAAGCTGAGCGGGCGGCGGCGAAAATAGAACGACAGCGCAGCGCAAAGCGTTTTTTTTTTAGATTTAATTAAAAATATATATTATAATCTATTTAAATGATTAAGAAAAAATGGATTAAACTGGCCTTTAGAAGAAGGGCGCTTGTTGTTTTTGCCCTTATTCTGCAGTTTGCAATAGTATCTTTCCTGTTAGCCGAAACAAGTATGTATATCAGGTATTTCAACATTGTTTTAAGCGTTGTAAGTGTAATTGTCTGCATTTATTTAATCAATAAACAGGATAAACCGGGGTACAAACTTACATGGATTTTCATAATCCTCCTTGTCCCGGTTTTTGGGGGGACTCTTTATATTCTGTTGAATATATGGTCTAACCCGAAAAAAATGAGAAAAACCATCGACCAAAATATAAACGATAGCAAAGATGCGTTTTTCCTTTCCGGAAACCGCCTTGATGAATTGGTCGAAATTTACCCGGATTTTAGAACAAACGCCCACTACTTACAGGGTTATGCAGGATTTCCGGTTTACGGCAATACAAGGCAGGAGTATTTTCCTTCGGGAGAATCGTTTTTTTACAGAGTTCTTGAAGAACTTGAAAAAGCCCAAAAGTATATCTTTCTTGAATTTTTTATTTTAAAAGAAGGGCTGATGCTGAATTCCATATTAACAATCATGGAAAGAAAAGCAGCGGCAGGTCTTGATGTCCGGTTAATGTACGATGACATGGGTTGTTTCTTTTCTCTCCCGCCGGATTTTCCGGACAGACTAAGGCAAAAAGGAATTAAAGTATATGTTTTTAACCCCTTCAGGCCGATTATTTCATCGCTGCAAAACAACCGTGATCACCGGAAGATTATTTCTATAGACGGCAAAACGGCATTCACCGGCGGTCTTAATCTTGCAGATGAATATATAAATGCAGTTGAACGTTTCGGCCATTGGAAAGATGCGGCTATAATGCTGGAAGGAGATGCCGCATGGTCGCTCACGTTAATATTCCTTCAGCTTTGGAATTCCGGTTTTAAGAAAAAAGATGATTACTCTTCTTTTTATCCATGGAGGGACAACATAATTGAATACACAGCAAAAGGAGTTGCAGAAGGTTTTGAAAAATGGGGATATGTACAGCCATATGCAGACAATCCCATTGACGATGACAATGTGGGAGAACATGTTTATATACAAATAATTAATCAGGCAAGAAAATATGTTTATATAAGCACACCGTATCTGATTGTAGACGACAATCTTTTATCCGCCCTTACTCTTGCAGCAAAAAGCGGGGTTGATGTCCGTATTATAACGCCGCACAGGTGGGATAAATGGATCGTAGAAATTACATCGCGCTCCTACTACCGCAGGTTAATAAACGCAGGCGTAAAAATTTATGAATATACAGCGGGCTTTAATCATGGAAAAACATTTGTTTCTGACGATAAAATTGCAACAGTGGGAACAACCAATCTGGATTTCCGCAGTTTATACCTTCACTTTGAATGCGGTGTGTTAATTTATGCAAGTGAAACAATCAAAGACGTTAAAGAGGATTTCCTTCGCATGTTACCTGCTTCGCAGCAAATGACGCTAAAAGACTGTTCAAAAAATGCTGTTCATAACATAATTTCTGATATTCTGCGAATATTCGCGCCTTTACTATAGGAGTATATAACAATGGCAAATATTCTTGATTATCTAAAATGGAGGGGAGATTTGGATTTTTCCTCTGTTCCTTTCAACCCTGTAGATAATGTGATTTTCTGTCAGCTTTCATACCTGACACTTGATGGTATAGTCCCGGGTATTGAAAATAAAGATGGAATTTCCATCGATCTTGCAGTGGAAATTTACAATGAAAAATTACAGAAACAAAGCGGCTCTTTATCGTCGTCAGTATTTAAATATGATCCTGAATTTATAAATGCACTTGGAGCGTCAAAAAGATTCGGTAAATGCCGTCTGTTTTGCCATGTTAATCAAATAGATACAAAACACGAAAAACAATTTTCCGCTATAAGTATTCATATTGATAATAATCGGCATTTTATTGCTTTTAGGGGTACTGATACATCAATCGTAGGATGGAAAGAAGATCTTAATATGAGTTTTCAGAAGGAAATTCCTTCGCAGAAAGAAGCGGTAAAATACCTTGAAAAAATTGCATCAATGACAAAGGGGCATCTTTACATCGGAGGTCATTCAAAAGGAGGTAATCTTGCCATTTATGCTGCATCCTTCTGTCATGAACGAATAAAGAAGCGTATTATAAATATTTACAATAATGACGGTCCGGGTTTTCATGAAAGCGTAATTAAAAACACAGGATTTGAAGAAATAAGAGAAAAAATATATTGTTATGTTCCTCAATCATCAATTGTAGGAATGTTCCTTGAACACAACAGTGATTATACGATAATCAAAAGTTCGCAAAGCGGCATTATGCAGCATGATCTTTACTCATGGGATGTTACGCATAACGATTTAATATATATTGACAAGGTTACAATAAGCAGCCAATATGTAAACAGAACAATACGTGAATGGTTAAGCCGTCTTGACAATGAACAACGCAGGCAGTTTATAGAAGCTGTTTACCAAATCCTGAATGCAACTGGTGCAAAAACAATTTATGATATTGAACTGTCCTGGATTAGGTCGGCTTACCGCATGTTAAAGTCATACAGTAATATTAATCAAAATACAAAGAAACTTATATGGAAAACCATAATCGAACTTTTCCGGTGCGCCGGCGACAACTTTAAATCTTTATTATTGGACGGCAGACATGAATGAAAGAAAAAAAGCCTATGCGGCTTTATTTGCGACAGTCCTGTTTTGGGGGTTTTCCTTTATCTCTACAAAAATTGCACTGGCGGTTTTTCCGCCAATGTCGCTTGGCATGCTTCGTTTTGCAATTGCTGTCATTTTTCTGTTTTTTATCAAGCAAAAACTTGCGCCGGAAGAAAAGCTGAATTTAAAAACTATCCCGCGTTTGTTCGCTGCAGGATTTTCCGGCGTTACCATGTATTTTTTCTTTGAAAATAACGGAATCGCCCTTGTAAGCGCAAGTGAAGCGTCAATTGTTGTCAGTTCAATTCCTGTATTAATCATGATCACAGACCGGATTATTGGAAAAATTAAAAAAGAACCTGTTAATTTTAAATCCAGCCAATGGGTTGGCTGTTTTGTTTCGATAGGCGGAGTTTGGCTTGTCGCAGGAGTTTCTTTTGCAATTTCAGGAAGCATACTTGGTTATATTTACATGACGGGAGCCGCATTTAGCTGGGTAATATATTCCTTTCTTACCCGGTCTTTATTTAAAAGCCATTCAGTTATATTTATCGTTTTCTGGCAGTCTGTAGCCGGCTTTATTTGTTTTATTCCTTTTTCTGTTATGGAATTTCAAAATTGGGGGCAGCCTTCATCCGGCGTAATAATCCATCTTTTGTTTCTTGGCATCCTGTGTTCGGCAATAGGCCACTGGTTCTATGTTCTTGCGATAGAAAATCTAAATGTTTCAGTGTCCGGTATTTTTCTGAATTTGATCCCCCTTGTTACAGTTGCCGCCGGGTTCTTCGCGTTAGGTGAAAGACTTGCCCCAATGCAGTGGTGCGGAGCGGCGCTGGTAATCGGCGGTGTAACCCTTGCCGGATGGAAGCAAAAAACCACTGTAAAAAAGCCTACTGTGGACAAGGCTGCTGTAGGCACGGCGACTGTAGACAAGGCTACTGTAGACAGCTACTTGACATAAAATTGACTGCGCGTCAGGATTTAAATGGAGGGAACTCCTGCCGAATCAGAAGGTTAAAACCACAGGTTCACAGGTTCTCCTCTGGAGGCACAATTGGACACAAAGCCGGTTTCGACGGCTATCCCTGAAATACAGGTAAATATAAGCCCTTCAGACTGGAATAATAAACGCCTTTTCAGCCTGCTTTGGCCTTTAATTGTCGAACAACTCCTGGTTGTATTGATGGGGTTGGTCGATATGATAATGGTTAGTTCTGTCGGTGAACATGCAGTATCCGGGGTTTCACTTGTTGATACAATCAATTTCCTCATTATAACCGCATTTAATGCGATAGCAACCGGCGGGTCTGTGGTTGCAAGCCAGTATATTGGGCGAAAAGACGATGAAAATGCCCGCTGTTCCGCAAGACAGTTGGTTTACATAAGCGCTATAATTTCCATTGTTCTAATGATACCTACAATGATCCTCTGCCGCTCAATGCTTAGGGCAATTTTCGGGAATATAGAAAACAATGTCATGAATGCTGCGCAGATTTACTTTTTAATAACAGCCCTTTCCTATCCGTTTTTGTCCCTGTATACTTCGGCGTCTGCCCTTTTCCGGTGCATGGGGAAATCAAAAGTTACAATGAATATAGCCATACTGGTAAATATTTTAAATGTTGGAGGAAATGCGCTTTTTATTTATGGATTCGGCTGGGGAGTTGCAGGCGCCGCTATAGCAACGCTTATAGGACGAATAACAGCGGCAATTTTACTTATCCGCCTTTTGATGCGTGACAAGACAAGGATTATTCATCTAATCGGGATTACAAAAATAAAACTCGACGGCTCCATGATTAAACGCATATTAAACATAGGAATTCCAAGCGGTCTTGAATCCTCCATGTTCCAGGTAGGCAAAATTCTTGTAACAAGAATATTTACAACTTTCGGAACTGCTGCCATCGCGGCTAACGCTGTGGCATCTACAATCAATTCCATTGCATTTATGCCGGGCAGCGGCTTTGGAATGGGGCTTATGATCATTACAGGGCAATGTATAGGGGCGGCAGATTACCTTGCGGCAAAAAAATACACAAAAAAACTTATGACATTTTCATATATAACCTATTTATTTATAAATATTAACATATTTATTTT
>Ga0099364_10008827_pt1 | contig 14112 bp, 13 predicted proteins | sample TergutTh196P3_FD_73070 | JGI IMG/M metagenome (GOLD analysis project Ga0099364, IMG submission 73070) | Microcerotermes parvus P3 segment gut microbial communities from Pointe-Noire, Republic of the Congo - Th196 P3 | ecosystem: Host-associated > Arthropoda: Insects > Digestive system > Gut ... | reverse complement strand
CACGTTTATACAGGGCTTCGTCGCATCCGAGTTCTTTCCTGTCGTTTCGGGTCATGCGTATTACGGCGCTTTTGACTTTGGGGGGCGGGTCGAATACGGTTTCGCTGACCGTGAACAGATATTCCACGTCATACCACGGCTGAATCAGGGCGCTGATGATGCCATACGTCTTACTGCCGGGCGGAGATGCAATCCGTTCGGCCATTTCTTTCTGAATCATGCCGGCACAGCAGACCACCTGTTCCCTGTAATCAAGCGCCTTAAAAAATATCTGGCTCGAAATATGATACGGATAATTTCCAATAACACAAAATGATTCGGGATAAAACCGGCATAAGTCGAGTGCGAGAAAATCTTCCGCATAAATGCGCCCTTCAAGCGCGGGAAAATGCTGCCGCAGGTAGGCTACGGATTCCCTGTCTACTTCGACTACCGAGAGGTCGTGTCCTTCTTCGAGCAGGAACCGCGTAAGCACGCCCGTACCCGCACCAACCTCTAATACAGGCAGTCCGCAATAAGCCGACAGCGTTCCGGCAATGCGCCGCGCGATGTCGAAATCTTTCAAAAAATGTTGTCCCAATGCCTTTTTTGGCCGTATAATTCTCATCTGTCTGCAAATATGTTGACAAAATAGGGCAGAATATAAATTATCTGCTTATCTTTGCATGGACAAAAGTATGAAAAAATAATTTAGAAGACTGTACATTGACATGGATTTAAAGAAACTCTTCCGCCGGACAATCCGCATTTTACTCCCTCTGGCCTTAGGCTGTATACTGCTTTGGTATCTGTATAAAGACCACGATTTAGGCGGGATGATGGTCATTTTCAAGCAAGGAGTTCGATTTGAGATCATTCTTTTTTCCCTGATTTTCGGTTTGGCGGCGAATATGGCGCGTGGGTTTCGATGGGGATTGTTGATTGATTCGCTGGGGGAACGGGTGAAGCGGAAGAATGTCGTTTTGTCTGTTTTTGGAAATTATGCAATCAATATGGCGCTTCCGCGCGTAGGCGAGATATGGCGTTGTGGCGAAGTGGCGAAATACGAGAAGATATCGTTTGCCAAATTGCTCGGAACCATGCTGGTAGACCGCGTAATGGATATGTTTGTCGTCGTTACGCTGACCGTTTCCCTGTTTGTTTTCAATATCAGCTTCTTCAAGCGATATTTTGCGAACAATCCGGAGGTGCTTGAGGGCTTTTATTCCATGTTTACGTCGGCCTGGATGTACGCAGGGCTTGCTGCTGCAGCTATATTGGTCTGGCTGTTATTTACCCGGTGGGGACATGCCAAGATTGTACAAAAAGGAAAAGGAGCCGTTCTGAATGTATGGGAAGGCATTAAAAGTCTGTGGAAAATGGAGCATAAAGTGCGCTTCATTATCCAGACTTTACTGATTTGGGGCGGCTATTTCTGCTATTTCTACATCACTTTTTATGCCTTTGAATTTACGTGCGACTTAGGCCCCCGGATAGGATTAATTGCATTCACAATGAGCAGTCTGGGCGTTGCCGTACCGGTACAGGGGGCTATCGGCGTATGGCATTTTATGGTGATTTCCACCCTGGTTTGTTTTGGCGTAACCGACAGTGATGCAGCCTCCTTTGCCTTTATCGTTTATGCCACCCAAAATATATGGATTATTCTCGTCGGTTTAGTAAGTATTGTCGCTTTACCTTTTTTGAACAAAAAAAAAGAGAAGTAAAAAATACAATTTAAATCTTTAAATTAAAAACTTATATGTAAATTCTGTAAAATTCTGTAATTCTTTCAAAAAAAAAAATTATGTCAACAGAAATCAAAAATCTTCAACCGCAACCGGTCTGGAACTATTTTTACGACCTTACACAGATTCCCCGTCCGACCGGACACATGAAAGGGGTAACCGACTATGTCATTGCGTTCGGCAAAGAGCAGGGATTGGAAGTCAAACAGGACGAAGTCGGCAACGTATTGATTCGCAAGCCGGCTACTGCCGGTTATGAAGCGTGCAGGACAATTATTTTGCAGTCGCATTTGGATATGGTGCCGCAAAACAATTCAGACGTAACGCACGATTTCCTCACCGACCCGATTGACGCCTGGATTGACGGCGAATGGGTGAAAGCCCGTCAGACCACACTGGGCGCCGACAATGGCATCGGCGTAGCGCTGATGATGGCTGCACTTTCTGATACAACTCTGAAACATGGTCCGATAGAGGCGTTGTTTACGGTCGATGAAGAAGTAGGTATGGTAGGCGCGTTCGGTTTGAAGTCTGATTTCCTGAAAGGTCGTACGATGATCAACTGCGATTCGGAAGGCGAAGGCGAACTGTATGTCGGATGTGCCGGAGGCGCTGATTTGAATATAACCTTTCAGTACAAAAAAGGATCGCCGCTGATTGAGGGCGACGTGCCGGTGAAAATCTCGCTGACGGGGCTGAAAGGAGGACATTCGGGCGTTGATATCCATTTGGGACGCGCCAATGCAAACAAGTTGATGTTCCGGTTTCTCAAGGATGTCATCCGTAACTTTGGCGCGCGGTTGGCTTCGATAGAAGGCGGTACGTTGCGCAATGCCATTCCGCGCGAAGCAGTTGCCGTGATAACCCTTCCGAACGATAATGTCGAAGCATTGTGGGAATTGGTAGCTGATTATCAGGAAACATTCCGTACCGAATATGCCGGGATTGAAACAAACATCTGTTTCTCGGCAGCGTTGACCGATAAACCCCGTTCATTATTGCCCGAAGAGATTCAGGACGACCTGATCAATGCGGTGGAAGGCTGTCAGAATGGCGTTATCAGTATGCTGCATGATTTCCCTGATACTGTTGAATCGTCGTCCAATCTGGCTGTTGTGAAGTCGTCGAAAGGCATGATTGATGTTAAGATATTGGCGCGCAGTTCGTCCGAGAGCCGGAAGGAAGCGCTTTGTTCCTCGCTGGAGAGCGTTTTTTCGATGGCCGGGGCCAGGGTCGAATACGGAGGCGCATACGGAGGATGGCAACCCAATATCAACTCGCCGATATTAAAACACATGCAGGAAACCTATCAGAAGCTATATCAAACGACCCCGGCCATCAAAGTGATTCATGCCGGTTTGGAATGTGGTATCATTCAGGGAGTTTTTCCGGATATGGATATGGTTTCATTGGGTCCGGATATACAATTTCCCCATTCGCCCGACGAGGCGGTACATATCGGTTCCGTTCAGAAAGTGTGGGATTTCCTGGTGGCGACATTGGCGGAGCGTGGCGTGTAGGGTTTAGCGTATAAAGATGAGCAGTGATTCAGCAGGAGAAAAGAGAAAAAAATAAGATTGTGAGCGATTTTATATTGTCCTGCTGGACGGTAAAGTATAAGGTGATGGTCAGGTGAAAGGTGAATTGAGCGTTGAGAATGGAGGGGGCGGAGACACAGATTTTATACCAAAAAATATATAAATTTGCGGTTATAATCGCAAATTTATATATTTTTGAGTGTTGGTGGCAAAAATTTGTTTCTTCTTTTGTTCCTGTTGAAAAGAAAAAAATGTATCTTTGAAGGCTTTATTTAGGAGAAAAATGTATGAAAAATTTGAATCAGAATGTACTTAAAAAAGGACTTGGGACGATGCCGGTTTATTTTACGGCGGTATCTACCATCCTGGGAGCCGTTTTATTTTTACGGTTTGGCACAGCCGTTGGAACGCTCGGATTTTGGGGCGCCATCTCTTTAGTCGTTTTAGGCCACCTTATTACCATTCCTACAGCGCTTGCCATTTCCGAAATTGCAACCAATACGCGAGTGGAAGGGGGCGGAGAATACTTTATCATTTCGCGTTCTTTCGGACTGAAAATCGGCTCCACCATCGGAGTCGCGCTCTATTTTTCGCAGGCTATCAGCGTGGCGTTCTATATCATTGCCTTTACGGAATCTTTTGAGCCTGTGTTTAACTGGGTGCATGCGAACTTTAATTTTGTGTTGCCGCGTCAAGCCATCAGTGTTCCCGCTCTGGCTGTGCTGGCGTATGTGATTCTGAAAAAAGGCTCCGGTTCGGGTTTGAAAATGTTATATATTGTAAGCCTTATTCTGGGTGTGTCGCTGTTGTGTTTCTTTATCGGCAAACCCATTGAGACGGGCGAACAGCTCGCCCAATTGTCGGACAGTAATTTCGGATTTTTCAATGGAAACAGTTTTTTTATCATGTTTGCCATCTGTTTTCCTGCTTTTACGGGAATGACGGCAGGTGTAGGATTAAGCGGCGATTTGCGCAATTCCGCCAGGTCTATTCCTCTCGGAACCATGGGCGGAACCATTACGGGATTGATTGTTTACATCTTTGTTATATGGAAATTATCGGTTTCAGCGTCGCAAGCCGATTTGGTCAACGAACAGCTTATCATGTCCAAAATAGCGCTGGGAGGCTTATTGATTATCCCGATTGGACTTGCCGCCGCCACACTCTCGTCGGCCATCGGTTCGCTGCTGGTAGCTCCACGCACGCTGCAGGCGCTGGCAAGCGACAAATCATTCCCGCTGAAGCGCATGAATGCGTTTCTTGCCAAAGGAAAAGGCGAAAACCGTGAACCAATCAGCGCTTCCATAGTCAGTATTCTCATCGCCTTTATTTTTGTGATAATGGGCGACATAGATGCTGTGGCGCAGATCATATCCATGTTCTTCATTATCACCTATGGAACACTGTGCCTTATCTCATTTCTCAACCATTTCGGCTCGCCGCCTTCCTACCGTCCGCGTTTCAGATCGAAATGGTATTTTTCGTTAGCCGGATTTTTGCTTTCGGTATGGGTGATGTTTATGATTAATCCTTTATATTCTTTCCTGTCATCCATTATGATAGTTGGTTTGTATCTTGTTATGGAAAATTCCAACAAAGACCAGAAAGGATTGATGAATATATTTAAAGGCGCTATTTTTCAATTAAACAGACGTTTGCAGATATTTATGCAAAAACATCAGTCGAGCATGGACACCGAAGAATGGCGACCCTCAGCCATTTGTATCTCTAAAAATTCGTTCACACGCGAGAAAGTGCTCGACCTGATGCGCTGGATAAGCTATCAGCATGGCTTCGGCACCTATTTTCATTTTATTGAAGGATACTACGGCAAACAAACGCATGCCGAATCGCAGGAAATATTGACAGCGCTGGTCGACAGTCTGAAAGAGCGCGTCAGCACACTCTATATTGACACCATGATTTCGCCGTCCTATACGTCTGCCATTGCGCAGGTTATTCAGTCGCCCTCTATTTCGGGAATGGAAAATAATATGGTCGTGTTTGAATACGACACCAGTCGCCCCGAAGAATTGAACCGGATACTCGATAATATTCATTTTGTGCACGCAGGCGATTTTGATATATGTATATTCGGAAACTGCAAAACGCCCATCAAATACCGCAACGGGATTCATGTGTGGATAAAAAATACCGACGAAAAAAACACCAACCTGATGATTCTGCTCGGCTACATCATTATGGCGCATCCCGACTGGAAGAAAAGTTATATTAAGATTTTCAATATCTGTACACACGGACAAAGCGCAGGGATAAAGCGGGAACTGGAAGAGTTGATTGCCGCCGGACGGTTGCCCATTACGCTGAATAACATTGAAATAATAACCCTTGCAGAGCATCAGACGCTCGGCGATGTAGTTGCCGAACATTCCCAACATGCGGGACTGACTATTATCGGTTTCCGCGAAGATGCCATCCGGCACGGGCATACGGAATATTTCACCAAATTCGCCGGTATTGGCGATGTGCTGTTTGTAAATTCAGTGCAATCGAAAATGATAAATTAAAAAATATTTTGTTTATCTTTGTGCCGAAATATTTATTAAAGTACAAAAAATTAGCAATTTAAAAAGATAATCATGGAAAAATCTTTAAACAAACTTTTTGAAAACTGCTTTAAAGCGCATTGGAATTACGCCGCTTTGTCGAACTATAAAGGGGAATGTTTGCAATACAAAGATGTTGCACGCAGAATCGAGAAGCTGCACATCGTATTTGAAGAGTGCGGACTCCGGAAAGGCGATAAAGTTGCGTTATGCGGTCGCAACCAGGCTAACTGGGCGGTGATTTATCTGGCAACAGTAACGTATGGAGCTGTTATTGTGCCTGTTTTACATGAGTTTAAGGAAAGCAGCGTACAACATATTGTTACCCATTCCGAATCGAGGATTCTCTTTGTGAGCAGCCAAATTTGGGAAGGACTGTCAGAGACGGAGATGCCCAACCTGGAAGCCGTGATTCTGATTTCCGACTTTTCCGTTCCCTATGCCAGAGACCCGCATATCTTATATGTCAGAGAGCATCTGAATGAGTTTTTCGGTAAAAAATATCCAAAGAAATTTACGCCTGAACATCTGAATTATCACGCTGACGAGCCTGAAGAGCTTGCTTTAATCAATTATACTTCAGGAACTACCGGATTCTCGAAAGGTGTTATGCTGCCCTATCGCAGCCTGTATTCCAACGTACTTTTTGCGCAGGAAGTTATTCCGGAGGTAACATCCGGCTCCAACGTAGTTTCCATGCTGCCGATGGCGCATGTATACGGAATGGCGTTTGAATTTCTTTTTGAGATGACCGTAGGCGCTCATGTACATTTTCTCACCCGAATGCCTTCGCCCAAGATTATTATGGAGTCTTTTGCGACAGTTCGTCCCAAAGTAATTATAGCCGTCCCCCTGATTATCGAGAAGATATATAAAAACAAACTTCAACCGTTGCTGAACAAAATGTCTATGCGCGTATTGCTGCGATTGCCGGTGATAGAACAAAAGATACGGAACAAAATACACGACACGCTGGTGAACGTATTTGGCGGAAATTTCTGTGAAGTGATTATTGGCGGCGCACCCTTTAACCGCGAAGCGGAGCATTTCTTCAAGAAAATCGGTTTTGCCTATACCGTTGGCTATGGCATGACGGAGTGCGGACCGATTATCACATACGCTCCATGGCGCAAAAACAAGTGCTATTCATGTGGTTATGCAGCTCCCCGTATGGAAGTAAGAATCGACTCTGCCGATCCGTTACGTATTCCGGGCGAGATTCAATGCCGTGGCGACAATGTGATGCTGGGGTATTATAAAGACCTGGAAACGACGGCAGCCGCTTTTACGGAAGACGGCTGGCTGCGGACAGGCGACATGGGTACGATGGATGAAGAAGGTTTTGTCTTTATCAAAGGCCGTTGCAAAACGATGATTCTGGGACCATCGGGACAAAATATTTATCCCGAAGAGATAGAGAGCGCATTAAATAACTTGCCTTATGTTGCTGAATCATTGGTGATAGAGAAAGATGGAAAGTTAGTGGCGCTGGTTTATCCCAACATCGAATCAGCCGCCGAAGCAAAGTTGACCGAACAGCAACTGGAAGGAATCATGAACGAAAACTTAGTCCTGCTCAACGAAGACCAGCCCAATTACGCCAAAGTATCCAAAATTCAGCTGTTTCCGGAGGAATTTGAGAAAACGCCGAAGAAGAGTATTAAACGGTATCTGTATCAGAATACTTAAAGGTAGAACGTTGTCTGAACAGGGTCTATGCTTTTATATGGTTTGCCTCGTCCCTGCTAATGACAAGTTTTGCAACATGCTGATATTCAGTATTTATGGTTTGCTTCGTTCCTCGCAATGACGGCACGCACCACCGTCATAGCCTTTACTTTGCAGTCTGAAAAAAGATGTTTATTTTTCTCGTCAAGAAAAAGCGGAAGTGACCTGTCGTCATTGCAAGATTTTTATATCTATGGCTCGTATTAGTCTTCCGTCTTTTTCCTGTCTGAGTTTTGGGTTGAACAGGCTTCAAATAGAATGATAGACATAGCGGTCTAATAAAGGTTTTAAAGCAGTCTCAACTTTCATTTAATGTTTAATTTGTCAAGTACCAAGGTATGAAAAAAATTTTTAATTATTACATTGGAATTGATGTTTCCAAATTAACGCTGGACGTAACCGTTCTTTATGAGAGCGCTCATGAAGTAAAAACGGATTATTACCGGATTGAGAACTCGGAAAAGAGTATGGCTCAATCTGTAAAGAAAAATCTGTGCAGACATGCCCCTGCTCAGATGCTGTTTTGCATGGAAAATACGGGCATTTATTCGTTGCCGGTAGCGTATTATATGAGTGAGAACAGCCTGACTTACTGGCAGGTTGCTTCCGTAGAGATAAAACGCAGTAAAGGTATCGCTCGCGGCAAGACTGACAAAATTGATTCAAAGGATATCGCCTTTTACGCTTATACGCATTTGCATAAGTTTCGTTCAAGTGTCATGCCTGCCAGGTCCATCCAACAGTTACGCCTGTTATTCACGGAGCGGGAAAAGACCTTAAAGGCATTGGCGTTATTTGGTACGACATCTGAAAATAAGGATTTTGTATCCAAAGATGTGTTCCGGGTGGTAGCGTCCACTAACCGGTCGATCATCAGGCAACTCAAACAGACCCTTAAACTGATTGAAAAAAAGATGCTTGCCATCATTGCTTCAGATGAGAAACTTAGCCGGCAATATAAATTGATTACCTCCATACCGGGCATCGGTATGCAGACGGCTATTTATATTATCATTGCAACCAAAGGGTTTGACACGTTTGAAAACTGGAGGCAATTAGCCTGTTACGCCGGAGTAGCGCCTTTCCCCTACCAGTCGGGAACAAGCATTAAGGGGCGAAACAGGGTGCATCACTTAGCCGATAAAAAACTCAAAAGCCTGCTCAATTTGTGCGCCATCGTTGCCATTCGCTACGATAAGGAACTCAAATGCTATTTTGAACGGAAAGTAAAGGAAGGAAAAAATAAAATGCCTGTAATAAATAACATAAAATGTAAATTGATAAGCCGGGTATTTGCTGTTATTAATCGAAATACACCTTTTGTTAATACGTTTAAGTTTGCATCCTAAATTTTAACTAAAAATGTTTGGTTTTTATCATAGAATACGAGATGCGTCCTGATAGTAGTCTCGAAAGCCTGTATACCACTCAAATTCACAACATGCGCAAACAGCTCATACACCTGAAAAGCAGTCAAATTATCCCGATAAAACGCCGCGCGCTCCGCAATCCGTTCATCCGTCAGTTTGTCCTTCTCATTCAGTTCCGCCGCCGCCACACACCGCAGCATCAGTTCCCCATGCTCAGCAAAAAGCCTCATCTGATCCGTCCCACCAGTCCCATGTGTCCCATCAGTCCCAACAGTCCCATCAGCCTCCAGCCTCAGCCCTGCCCCCGCCACCATCCCCGCAATGACCAGCACCGTCCCAAACCGCAGAGGGCGAACCGTAACCTCGCCCTCCACCAATTTATACCGAACTCCCCGGTCAAGCATCACATGCGCCGCCGCAGCCTGTACTTTATTCGCATCCATAAACCCAATTATTAATTATTAATTATTAATTATTAATTATTAATTGAATTAAGGTTCCCCCCACATAAATGCGCCAACGCCCGCTTTCTCCGGTTTCAACTTCCTGCATTTGATGTCAAGCTGAAATAACTTTCCGGAAGAATCATAGTTTTCGTTCGCTGTCACCTTGACGCGGGGATAAATAAACGCTTTGCCGCTCTTAGGCTTAATTCTCAGTGATTTTTCAACTAAAGGCGACTGATCCGGCGCCTGCCACTGATTGTTTACTACCGCTCCTCCGAAATAGGATATCAAAACATCATCATCCCAGTCAACCTGAGACCAGCTTATATCCAGTGTTTTTTTGGACGTTTCAACCTGATCAATCGGATCGTCTTCCTCTTCAACATTGATATCTGTCGTCTGAGCGTCTGAAGGACTAAACGCAAGCGTATTTTCACGCGTCCGCCCCCACCGCTCAAAGGTCGTGGCAACACCGCCATCCGGCGCAATATCGCCAAACTCTATAGAAAAAATTCCCTTACAAGTCATAATTCTTAATTCTTAATTAAATCAGTCTTCCCATTCTATATGCTTCATCACGACATCCATCTTTTTGGCATGTACATCAGCATAATCCTTTCGGGTAAACCAGTACCCTTTCTTCGGGCAACACCAAATTTCTTTAACGTTATTCGCTTTCATAATCCGGCGGGCTTCCTTCCTGACCGTATCCAGAACAGTATCCGGTGTTTCGTCAACCGCTTCTACGCTCACCACAACCGCTTCCTGTGTTTCCACACTCGTCCCGTCTGTCTCACCAACCCCGACACTTTCGGGACTGATGACTTCCTGCATCGCTTCAACCGCTTCCACATCCACGGTTTCCACTTTTGTTTTTTCTTTTGTTGTCATAATATAAATTATTGAATTTTGTTATTCATCATAAACATCAGCCTCAAACGCAACGCGATACCCGATTATCCGCCCCCCTGCATTTACCTGCCGTTCGTCCGTTCGGCGAACATCGCCCAGCAAACCGGGAGCCTCAAACCACTGCAGCGACCGGTACACATCGTCCGGACTGTCTAACAGCAGCAGGGCGTCATCCTCAGCCTCGGCGCCACTGAATGTGTCCTGGCATATCACCTTGAAGTAATCCACCTCAATCAATACAGTGCCCGATTGAATCATCTCTGCAACTGTACGCCACCGGATTGCCGACACGCCTACAAGCGCAACCGGCAACGGCAGCGGATAATCCGCTTTCGGATCGTTCATCTGCCCGCGATTCACATCCACAGTCAAACCCTCAATATCCGAAAGCAGTTTATCCCTGATCGCCTTATATACATCGCTGCGTTTCATCTGATGTTTTTTAAACCGTTAATTCTTAATTGTTAATCCCTCTATCTCCCCTCTCCTTCGGAGAGGGGCCGGGGGTGAGGTCCTACGCCGACTGATATACCAGCCCGCTATACCTTTCTCCCGACATCTGAAATCCGGATTTAAACCTGTGCTGAAAACCGAACTCGTGTGCGCGGCCTTCCGTATTCTGATGCAAGTCCTTTTTGAACATCAGGAACTGACCCGATGCCCTGAACACGCAATTCGATACAAACAGGAACCCGGCAGGAACAACATCTCCTGTGATCGCCGTACCCTGCGGAGCCTTTTCATCCGTACCCGTATCATAACCGATATTCAGCGCCTGTTCCGACTTGTGAATCCTGAAACCGTAATACTCAACGACCAGTGGCTTGATAATTCCGTTATGCTGCATACGCTCCAGCTGTCCCTTCAAAATATCGTTGTTCGTAATCAAATCCCACCACATATCCGAAGGCAACACCAGGTTGCGCCCATCAGTCGGGAAACTCTGCGCATCGCACCTTCGGGCAAGCGTTACAATATCATTCAGTGTAAGCATCTTCAACCCTGTGCCGTTAGCCGGCCCGGTCGAGCCGACAATCACAATTTTGTTTCCGGCGGCATTCGGACAGAACGCATGAGCCGAATCCTCCACTTCCTGTTTTACAATCGAATCAGCAGACTTTTTGGTATAATACTGCACTTTGTCAAACGGAATCGCATGCAGGTAAATATTCCTGATCTTGTAGTTTTGCGAATCGTACACATCCAGTGCAACCTCGTGTGTGGTTTCAAACGGTTCCACGCTGTCCACATCCGTTATGCGGTTTTTATACACAGCCGGAGCCGCTCCCGCTTCCGGGAAAATAAGCGTCTGACCGTTTGCTGCAAACGAACTCAAATCCTGCGCGGCGCTCAGCCAGGTATCAATCTTTTCATACTCTTCCTTCAACGAAGACAGCCATATCATCCGCTGCGTATCCAGTACGACCGGAGGAGCCGCTACAAGCCACATCGCATCACAGCCGAATCCCCACACCATTACGCCCACAACAACTGCAAGCGCCAGTAAACCAAATTTTAAAAACTTTTTGCTCAACATAATTTTAAATTTTTAATTTTTTTAAATCAATTTTCGTTTGGAACAATTCCCTGCTGTTTGCAGGCTGCCTCAAAAGCAGCAACTAATTTACCGTGCCGTTCGGCATCCGACTTTTCCATCGCCTGCAGACCGGACAGGTCTTTTTTATACCAGTCTAAATACGTCCACGTATCGCGCTCATTTGCTCCGGCTTTTTGTCCTTCTGCCGACATGCCTGCAACAAACTCCTTCGCCTGCTGCGTCCCCGGTTTCGCTTCCAGTATCTTTTTCGTACTTTCATAGTCTGCAATAGCAGAAGCCCTGTAAATCGCTTTTTCCGCCTCTGTTATCGCCCCGCGCTCAGCGTGCAGCTTCACTAAACCGTCAGCCAGTTCAGCCTTCGGATCGGACGATCCTTCCCCTTCAGTGGATTTTGAGGGCACAGCCCGCACATCCAGCATCATGCTGACGTTCGCATAATCGCTCTGCGCCAGTTTCTTCAACGGCTCCACTTCGCCGTCGCCTACTACACCGCGGAACCTGTGATATTTAATCAGATTTTCCGCATTCAGAAGCCGCTGGGCGGTAAGTTCCGCCTGCAGCTGCTCCACAGTTTTTTTGTCTTTTTCTTCCATTTTGTTATTGTTTGATAAATCAGTTAATAAACCCGCTTTTCGTTCAGTACCGTCAGCATAAAACAGCTTCACGGAATTGCCATAAGCCGGAATCGTTACAAGGCTTATTTCAAGCAATTCACTCTCCATAACTGTCTTATAACGTTGCCCCGGAAGCAAATCTTCTTTTTTGTCGCTCTCGATTAAAGGAATCACATGCAGACTGCACGCATTCATATAGCCGTCCTTATACTTCCAGTAAAGCATTACGGCATGTTCGTCATTCCGGTCAAACTCCAAATTTCCTTTCAACACGCCGCCTTCTTTCTTCAACGATGTCCAGCGACCAACCGGAACCATCCATTCATTATGCTGTACGACACAGACCGGATTCTTCTCAAAACTGTCCGTCCGGATACCGTCTACCTTCAAGCGCCAGCCGTTACGGTTTACGCTTTCATCCGCTATCACAAACTCTATTTCAAGCCGCTCCGGCAATTCTCTTTCCTTTTTCGCCATATCACGCTAAAATTTTGCGACAAATGAACATAAACAGATGATTACGCACAAATCGGGTTTTAATCATTGTAAGAATTTTCGCAATCATTGTAAGAATTTTCGCAATGATTAAAATCCGATTTGCACCTAACTCCCACATTAACAACCTTTGCACAATGATTATTTATTCAGTTATTCAATTATTCAGTTATTCAGTTATTGAAACATGGCACAGTTCTCAAAAAAAGAGCGCGAACGCAAAATCAGACACGCGCGGCAGTTATGGTGCAAAGGCTTCGATGCCGGAGCAATAGCCGACATCCTGGGCGACGTCAAGGCGGCAACGGTAACACGGTGGGCGCAGGACAGCGACTTTGAAAAAAGCAGGCGAAGCCAGCTCATTGCCCTTTCCGAAATACGCAACTCCATCCTCGAAAGTTATGCCGACATGCTCGACGGCAAAAAACCGAAGATCAGCCCGGAGGCAGCAGCAAAATACGCCGCCGCATTCGAGAAGTTTTCGGAAAGGAAAAAGGTGCTGATATACATGCACGAAGCCTACAACCTGCTTGACGAAGAATACTGCCGAAGCATTCAGGAAGCAAAAGGACGGAAAGAAAAGGAACAGCTTTTGGCAGAGCTGCGCGTCGCCAGAATGCTGATGCAAAAAGTATTGACACAATTAACAAACGAAGTAACAGGCAATGAATAAAATAAAAAAAATAGCACGGGTATTGCGAATTGCCTGTCTAAAGTACAAAGCAAACCGCCTGGCGCGAAAAACGCGCCGTCAGTATTTCGTAGTCGCCTTCGGAGGAAAGATACAAATCATCAGCAAGCAGGACTTTAAAAACATGCGTCAAAACGGCATATTCCCAAAAGACTTCACCGCCGAACAATTAAAACAGATCGCCCTCTGCCACACCCCAAACAGGATGCAATTAAACTTCGCCCACCACCAGTCCCATATGTCCCATATGTCCCATATGTCCCAAAAGTCCCAATTACCCTCCCCAAAATGACAAAATCAGAATACAGAGACCTCCTGGACAGATTCAGCGAACGCACCCGCTTCATCAACACCGCCACCGTAGACACGCTCCTGGGCGAATCCCCCGAAGCGCAGAAAGCCAGAATACAGAAACTGTTCAGACCCGATAACTACGGTCTTATGTTCAATTACTATTTCGAAAAGG
>Ga0099364_10008826_pt1 | contig 14113 bp, 12 predicted proteins | sample TergutTh196P3_FD_73070 | JGI IMG/M metagenome (GOLD analysis project Ga0099364, IMG submission 73070) | Microcerotermes parvus P3 segment gut microbial communities from Pointe-Noire, Republic of the Congo - Th196 P3 | ecosystem: Host-associated > Arthropoda: Insects > Digestive system > Gut ... | reverse complement strand
AATCAGTAATATCAGTGTAAATCCGCGTTAAATCGTAACCCCGCTAATCAATAAATTTCAAAATCGAATATTTTTATGGTGGAAGTTCCAACGAAGGACTCGTTTGGTTCGGCAGCCCGTTGGATAATCATGCCGAGTATGCTGTTTTTATTGAATGACGATCTAGGTCCTCTGCTGGATTGGCTTAGCTGAGAATATGGTATATCAACTTCTACAGTTGAACCGTTTCCTACAGAAAAATATTTCATAAAATGGTTATAGTGGGTATTTGTTGCCGTAATTGGAAATACTATTCTCCAGCCTTGCCCTCCATCCCCGATAACTTTAAACCGCACTCCTTGTCCTGCCCTAAATTTTTGGGTTATTGTATTGTCAAAAAGAAGAAACTGCCCCAGTATATCTATCCTGCCTCTCTCAGGAAAGTTTACTTGAAAAGTTAAAACATCCTTTTCCTGTCCGTCAATTGTTTCTCTGCCTTTACTATAATTTGCTCTTGTATTTTCCCTTACAGTTGAATTGCCTCCATAAGCATGAGCTTCAGTAGTCCATTCGGCAGAAAAAACAGATAAAGTCTCCGGCTGTCTTGCCGTATCGGCTGTTTGCTGCGGCGGTGGCGGTGTGTCGTCTTGCATTTGGATTATTGGGAAAATTTGTGTCTCTGCCAACTGTGTATCTGCAGTAGTTTCAATTTTTTCTAATTGAGGCGGAGTTTCATGAACAAAATCGTAAGCGGATGTTAAATATACTTCCAATGACCTTTGCGGATATATGTCATTTGCAGGTTCTCCGCTTCCGCTGTTTGCAGGATATGCGCGCCACCAATAATTTCCGGCTTCTACGGGGATAGAAGCGGTGGAAGTTCCTCTTGCTTCGCTTCTTCCTACAATATGTTTAAAATTTCTGTCCAACGCAACTTCTACAATTACCAAGGTGTCATCCGTAAAATTGGATTCATTCCATGAAAAATTAACAGGGGTTGCCGCTTCCTTTGTACCTAATACTCGTGCGGAAGTTTCAAAAGACGACATTGCTATTATTGGTCTTGTATCACGGACTCCGTGCCGGTCTATTGCAAGAATTTCGCCTGCTTCAAATTCTTCTCCGTCAAAAACAGAAGTTCCTGAAATGACTGCAAAACTAAGATTCTCTTTGTTTTTTAAAAATTCCGCCTGCCCTTCTACGGTTATAACGGAAGAACCGCTTGTAACAGTTGCGCTCCCGGAGCCGGAATTTACTTCCATATTTCCTGCGGAAAAATCGATCCTTACTCCGTCTTTATCGCTGTAAAATATTCTTATCATGGTGTTTTCAAAAATGCTTAATTTTGTTATCTCATCTTTAAAAATAATAATAGCTTCCGATAATTCGATAGTGCGGATAGTATCGCCATTGTACAAAGACGAGGACTGCTTTAACCTATCCCAAATAATTCTATCCGCAAACCTGCGCTGGGCTGTCCGCTGTTTAAAAACAATTGTTCCCACAGGTTCTTCGTTTAATTTAGAGAGAGTGCGGTTATACACCTTCCAAAAGCCGATAGCCGACAGAACAGAACCGGCAAGGCAGAGAATAATTATAGCAAGATCAATCGCCCTGAATTTTATATTTCTTTTCTTCTGCATTTGTATCTGCCTTGCTTATATCGGGAGTTGGAATACCAAGGAGCGTTCTAACTTCCGCCAGTGTCTGAGGACATTCTGCGCCTTTCAAGTTAACCACGGCAAAAAGCCGTACAGGTTTTTCCTTGCCTTTTACCGTAACAGAGGGCATTTCCTCTGTAATAAATTTATCCCCAACAAGTTTCCATGTATCTTCGGAAATTAATATATCCGTTCCAAGCGGTTTATTTAATGATTCCACACGGCTTGCAAGATTTACAGGGTCGCCTATTACCGTATATTCCATGCGTTCATCAGAGCCAATCTGCCCTGCCGTTACAATTCCTGTGTTAAGACCGCAGCCTATATTGATTGCAGGGTTGCCGGGATCGTCTTTTTTTCTTTGGGTGTTTAATTTATGCAAAGCGTTACGCATCATAAGGGCGCACTTTACGCCGTTAAAAGCATCGGACTCAGGGCTGCCTGCCGTAAACGCTGTTCCCCAATGCGCCATTACGGCATCGCCTATAAATTTGTCAACAACGCCGCTCGTTTTTTCTACGCATTTTACCATGTATTTAAAATATTCGTTCAGCCACAAGACGATACGATTGGAAGCTTCTTCGGCGAATATTTTGGTAAAGTTCTCTGATTTTTCCGTAAAAGCGCGAATGTCAGAAAAGAAAATTGTAGCGTGTTTGGGAAGACCGCCGGGTTTTATATCGCCGCGCATTGCCCGTACTGCAATATCTTTGTTGGTAAAGCGCCCAAAAATGTTAAGCGCTGTGGACATTTTATTAAAGCTTTCCGTTAAAAGCCCAAGTTCATCCCGATAACTGGGTTTTAAATCGATCCCAAAATCTCCGCATTCAATTTGCAAAGCAGCACTGGCAAGAACGCGGACAGGACTTGAGATCATCTTGGAGAAAAACCAAATAAAAAGAATTGCCAAAAACAGCACAATGCCTGTTAGGAGTATGTTCATAAGAGTTATGCTCTTAACAGCTTCAAATACAACTTCGTGCGAGATTGTGGTTATAACTATGCAATCGGCTCCGTCAAGGTGGTAGTATGCGCCAAAATATTTTGTACCTGTTTCGTCGGCAAAAGTTATCTGCCTTCCTTTGTCGCCCTCTTCCAGCATGGTGGTTACTATTGGAAGCGAGGAAAAATTAGCTCCTTCCAGTACCAGATTGTTGTCAGGATGAAGAAGCAAATCCCCCGTATCTGTTACAAAGAAACTTGTATTTGTTCCCGTACCAAAGGTTTCCGAAAGTTCATCCGTGGTAAAAAGCACTTTTACAATTTCTGTTTCCGTACCTCTTGAATGGGTAAAGCCGGCGCTAATCATAGAATGATTAAAAACAGGCGATGCGTTAATAAGCACCATTATGTCCGGGCTGCCAGTATTTTCAGAAATCGTCTTAAAGTGGTTTTGTATATCTTCTGCCGTAATGCCTGTTTGGAACAAAAAAGCTTCGTTTGCAATAAAAATATTTTCGGTTTCTATTGCCGCTATATGATTTTTACGGCTAAAGAAGCCGCGCTCCATTCCGCTTCTCTGCCCGGGTAAAATTCGATCCGACATATTCAAATAAAGAATAACCGCATCTTGTATCGATTTTAAATAGCCTTCCGCCTGCTGTCCTGCCCTATAGTTTAATGTAAAGTTATTATCCTCGGCAGTGCGCCGTACATCTTCCGTGATAATTACAGATACCATCAAAATTACCGCTCCAAGCGATACCAGCAAAAGTACGGAAATGATTATTACCAGCTTTGCACCGATAGGAAATAAAACCCGTGTTTTGTTTTTATTTCGTTCCATTGTTTTCCCCATTCTCTTTAGACTTAATAAAGGCAGCCATGCGAAAATCATCGCCCTTAATGTGATTTATAAACCAATCGCCTATAGTTTCTGTTACGACATTCATTAATTCTATAGAAGGACCTTCGGCTATAAGCCGATTAGTTAAATCCCTTACAGTAACCTTAAAATCATCGTGGTACTGTTTATGAATATGATAATCATCATATTCATACTCTAATTGCAGACTTTCTTCCGTCTTAAAATGCATAATTACATAGCCTGTAAGAAATTCCAAAACCCTAAAAATTTCCTCTGAGCCTTTTTCTTCTTTTGCAGCTGTAATTAAATTATTAAAGACTGCAAGAAGTTGTTTGTGTTGATTGTCAACTTTTTCATAACCTGTTTCAAGGCTAGAATCCCACTCATACTGCATACTATAACTCCTGGAAAACAAAATATTTACCTCTCTTAACTATCATTCCATAGGCGGGAAGTAGCCTGTAGTATCCCTGCCTGATCTTTCTATCAAATAAACCTCTGCTTCCAATGGCAGCCATGCTCTTCCAAAGTCTGTGCGCATTCTTGAGGTATATGTAAAGCTGTAAAGCCCCGTAGGAGTTTCTGCAACACTCTTTATAAGTTCTCCAATACCGCGCGGACGGTATAAGTGCATTGCCCTTCCGCCTGTTTCAAAGCACAAATATTCAAGACTTTCAGAGACAGAATATCCGCCAACGATTATGGCGTTAAACACAATTCCGTTATTTGCAAGATAGGCTGCCATTTCCGAAAGGCTGTACTGTTCAAACGCAAGTTCCCCTAAATCCCCGCTTCCTATATACACAACAGACCTTTTTGGAGAAACAGGCAATAAATCCGTAGCGGCAACCCGTAATGCCATATCAAAGCGCCAGGCGGCGTGGTAACTGTCCTGCGTGCCCCGTACCGCTGTTTCCAAAGAAAGATCGTGCCTTTCACGGCGCGGCTGCGTGCCTGCTCCTATTACCGATGTTATTCGCGCTGTCATGTTTGCCTGATTCATTTCATTAATGGCGCGGTTTATATCGCGCGCAGCCGCGTTAAGGTCGTCACGAAGTGCGGCGGTTGCAGGAGATCTTTCTACCAAAAGGGAAATATCCGCTCCGTTATAACGATACCCCGGTGTAAGCAGTACCTGTTGATTTACAGGAAAACCATTTTCAGTAAGCAGGAAGTTATTGCTGTCCAATCCCACAATAGGACGGCGCAATCTGTCTTCTACCGTTAAATGTACGGTAACTTGCGGAAAACGATCGGCGTTTATATTGCGTACCTGCACAAAGAAACCGGAAGCAAGATCATCAAAGCGGGTCATAACCGAAACTTCGCCGGCATTAAAGTTTGCCGCAAGTATATTTCCGTTACTATCCATATCCGCGCCTGTAATGCGGGTGCGGTTTCCGCCTATAGAGCCCAATTCACGGGCAATAGCGGAGTCAACATTAATTTGAAGAACCCTGGAAGTGTCTGCAACTAAAAGAGTGCCGTCAGAAAGAAAGCGCATGGATTCAGGACCAATAAATCCGTCGGACTCAAGTATTCCAAGATAGTAGCCGTTAGGATCAAACATATAAATAACTTTTGCTACAGAATCAGCGACAAAGATTCTTCCCTTGCCTGCCGCAATACCCGTAGGAGACAACATACCCGGAAAGGCGGCGCTTCTTAAACCAAATGAAATTATAAATTGACCGTCAGGATCAAACTTCGAAATTCTTCTATTGCCGTAATCAACAACGAACAAATATCCTTCTTCGTCAATCGTAAGATTTTGCGGACCTACTAACTGCCCGTCTCTTATACCGCGTTCTCCGATATATCCTTGCCAGTTTCCATTGCTGTCTAAAATACTTACACGACCGCCGCGGAATTCAGATATGTAAAGCCTGCCGTCAAGACCGCGGACAATATCATAAGGGCGATCAAAACCATTAAGAGGTCCGCGCTTGCGGTCTCTGATTATTCCGTTTACATCGATCTTTACAATTTCATTACTGCCATAGGCAACTACCCACGCCGTGCCGTCATTGTTTGCCAATACCGATGTCGGCTGACGGTAAAGAGTAATTTGTTCAATTCTTCCCGGGTATCGGCCTGATTCTACATATCGAATTCCGTCATTGGCAATTGGCAGAAGGAACCGTCTGTTTGATACAGTTTCAATCTTTGTGCCAAGCAGCAGCCCCTGACCGGAACTTCTGCCGTAGGCATCCATAGCGGCGCGCCATTGGCGAATAGCAGTTTCTTCAAAGCCGGATCTGTAATACGCTTTTCCTAACCACTCCAAAATCAAAGGCTGTCCGGGTCTAAATGTTAAAGCCTGTTCAAAAGCGCGGATTGCTTCGTTGTATTCAAAACGGTTAAACGCATGAGTGCCAATTCTAAATTCTTCAGCGGCGGTAAGTGCGGACGCACCTTCACCGCCTGTAATAAGTTCTTGCCCGTGCAGGGAAGTTAAAATAAGCAAGAATATTAAAATAATAAAAAACCGTGTTTTTATCACAATTTATCCCCTGTTACAATTTTAAAATGCTTTTGTATTTCAGGTTCATTAGGCGAAATATCAAGCGCACGGCGCAGCCATGTTCTTGCTTCCAAAGTATCACCGCTTTTATAATAAGCCCAGCCCAAAGAATCAAGATAGGCAGGATTTTCAGGCCTGGAATCAACCGCTTTTCTGCAAAATCGCAGCGCACGCATAACATCCATGCCGGTATCGGCAAGAATATAACCCATGCTGTTCAGTGCTGTAGCGTTTTCAGAATCAATCTCCAGCGCTTTTTCATAAAAATCAATCGCGTTGGCGTACTGTTTTTGAATCCATGCAGAATAAGCCAAAGTATTAAAAAGAAGCGGCGATTCAAGCCCAATATCCTGCAGGCGTTTAAGTTCGTACTCCGCCATCTTAACCCTGTCTGTTAAAACATAAATATAAGCAAGCGTCATACGGCATTGAAAAACACGAAGGAAATCGGCATTAGCCGTTACAACCTGTTCAAGATAGGAAAGAGCTTCTTCGAACCTGTCCAGCTTTGCGTAACACAAGCCAAGGTAGTAAGCCAACTCTATTTTTTCTTCGCTTGTAAAATTTTGAGTATTTACAGACAAAAATTCAATAAGGGCATTATCCCAATTCCTGGCATTATAAAGCTTTACGCCTTTTTGAATTTTATCTGACGGACGATATTCTTTTTCGCCGCTTACTTCAGATTCATCAGTATCGCTCCATTGAGCTGTCACAGGCTATTCCCTCCCTTAGCCTAATCCAAAACTACAGGTTGAGCTCTAATAACACTCAACGCCGCATTGCCTTTTTTTACTTCTGCCCAATCGCTGCTAACCGCAGGTTCACTGTCAACCTTCCCCGGTTTTGCAAAACAAAATGTTCCCCCTTCGGGAGCCGAGTAAGTTATAATCCTATCATTATAATAACGCATAGACGGTAAAACTGGAACAAGAAAAAGCGGTTTTTTTTCGATATTTGGAAAGTTTATATTTACGAAAGAACCGGGTTTCCAATAGCCCATAAACGCTTCAAGCTGTTCTGTAATGTATGAAATTAACGGTTCCCACCGCCATTTTTTGTCTTTTTCTGAATCCACAAGGGATAAAGCGACAGAAGGAATGCCAAAAAAGCTGCCCTGACGGGCTGCAGCCGCTGTACCTGAATAAACTATATCTGTGCCCAAATTTGCCCCTGTATTGATGCCTGACAGTATTAAATCAGGAGCGTTTTTCATATCAATTTCCGTTCCGTCTGTGGAAATATCGATCTCAGGAACCCCGCCCAAAAGGGCAACTATTACACAGTCAACAGGGGTTCCGGAGCATGAAAAAGTATCGGTATCAATTTTTACAAGCTTTATTGGATCGTTTAAAAATTCGATAGCATGGGAGCTTCCCGATCTATTCTTATCCGGTGCAACCAAAAAAACCCTATGACCGGCTTTTCTAAGGGAGTCCGCCAAAAGCGTAATCCCCGGGGAGGTATATCCATCATCATTAGTTAATAGTATGGTCATTTGGCTTTTACCTTTTTTCTTTCATGTAATACTTTAGCGCCCGATGCCAGCTTTACTTCGTGAATTACGGGGTGGAAGCTAAAGATTCGCTCATATTCTTCTAAGCGTTTTTTGTATTCTTCGGCAAGATCTTTGCGAATAATGGCGTAAATACAGCCGCCAAAGCCAAGCCCTGTCATTCTTGAGCCTGCAGCACCCTCAATCTCCTGAGCGCGCTTTACAAGCCAGTCAATTTCAGGACAGGATATTTCATAAAGGTCTCTAAGGCTTTCATGTGAATGGAAAATGGTTTTAGCGAATGCGGAAATATCTTTTCGTTCAAGAGAAACGGCAGCATCATTTACGCGGTGAATTTCCTCGACAATGTGCATGGTTCTGCGGCGGATTTGCTCGGGAAAATTTCCGAGTGCTTCTAAAAGGTCATTGGAGGCAAAATCCTTAAAGGCAGTTCCATCATGGTTTTTTGAAAGGTATTTTAAGCCTTTTAATGAATCGACACGCCGTGAATTAAGCTCTCTTTCTGCTCCTGTTCTTGGAACATGGGAATCAACCAGCAAGAATTTATACTTTGAAAAAGGCGATTGGATTCGTTTAAAAGAATCCATTACCAAAAACTGATCTTTTTTTGCCATTAAGCAAGTTTGATAATCAACAAGGGGGGTAAATTTTCCAAAAACATTGGCATGGGTTTTGCAAAGTTTATTTGCCAGTTCAGAGTCGTTAATTTGGACTTTTAAAAGTGCCCTTAATGCCACAGCGGCGGCAGTTTCAATCGCTACAGATGAAGCAAGCCCGATATTTTGGGGAATATCCCCGCAAAAAGAAAAATTTAAACCCTTCATTGGGATTCCGTGGTCAAGAAAAACAAAAATTGCCGTTTTTAAATAGTTTGCCCAGCGATCTTCACGGCGATATTTAACATTTGCAACCGTACTTCGCTTATTTTCACCTAAATCAGAGGCATAAAAGCGGAAAGAATTGTCTTTTCTGTGGCTTACGGCAAGGCGAATGTATCGATCTATAGCCGCTGAAAGGAAAAAAGCGGACTGCGGCTGTCCTTCTTCGCCCAAAAAGTGGATCCTGCCGGGAGCCTCCGCACACACTATTTGAGTTCGGCTGTCCTCTATTTCATATTCACTTTGATGTATTTGACCGATGTTTGACATTGTTGTATGTTACACTGTTTTATAATAAAACACAATGGTTTATATTACGATTTTATGGCGTATTTTTAATTTGTAGAGCAGTCGGCTAGGGCGTGGTCACCATAGGCGGGGTCACGGCGGGGTCACGACTAAACGCGGATTTACGCCGAAGAAGACGCTGATTAACGCAGAGATATTAGATTGTTAAGATAAATATATCTAACCTACAAGTCTTAAAAATTTAAAATTTTAATATAGCTAGGATAGGATAAGATATATTAGCTTTCATAGTTTTCCGTGAAAATCTGTGCTCAATCCGTGTTAATCCGCGTTAATGCGTGATCCCGTCGGTTGTGACCCACTGCTTGTGCCATTTTTGCAAGAAATTAGGGAAATTAGGGATAAAAAAAAATAACCACAGACCTGACTACTTACAAGTAGTCAGGAGAGAGCACAGAGTTACACGAATACCCTACCTTCTGCCGTGTATAAAATATAGATGTACTTTGTTGTTTGATTGTTGGTATTCAACTGTAAAATCTTCGTTAAGTTCACGAATAAACATTCCGGGGAATTTAGAAATGCGTAAAACCCCGTTATAATTCCCAAATCTTAACCTAATTTCTACTTGAGTTAATCTGCCCGTTGGTGAAAATTCAACTCCTGTTATCGTTGGATTTAATGCTATTCCTTCCGGAATGTTTTGCGTAAGAATAAAGAAACTAGCTAAATCAAAATACACATGGTTTTGTATTATATAATCAACCAATCTTTGATAGTTAGCCCGATTAAAGTCCGCCCCTATTGAATTTCTTAAAAGCGAATTAAAATCATTAAAATTATGTCCGCCATCTGTAAATGCCCAATTATCCCTTCTCATGTCGCTTACCAATGTTGTTGTAACGCCAACTCCTTCGAATGTAAAGATAAATTCATAATCATTTGCCGTCTGCGCGTTTAATCCGCTTGCAAGCAGGATTATTGCTAATATTAAAAAATACCTTTTCATGTTTTGCTCCTAAGTTTGAAGTTCTATATGCAGACCGTAAAAATCAGCAGAACGCTGATTTTTAACGCCGCGTCCAGTTTCCATTACTGAATGTATAGGTTCCCGCCCTGCGCCCGTTATTGTTGTAAAAAACGGCAAAATTGTTGTCAAATGCATTGCCGGTAACATTGGCTCCAATAGTTATACTGGTAATCCGATTATAACCAAATGCCGCATGACCAATTGTAGTAACGCTGTTTGGAATGGTAACGCTGGTAAGCTGGTTGTCCATAAACGCCCCATCACCAATTGTTGTAACGCTGCTTCCAATGCTTACGCTGGTTAGCTGATTTTCCGCAAATGCACCTTCCCCAATCGTTGTAACACTGTTTGGAATGGTAACGCTGGTAAGCCGGTTTTGATAAAAGACACCATCACCAATTGTAGTAACGCTTATGCCAATGCTTACGCTTGTTAGCTGATTTTGAGCGAATGCCCCTGCCTCAATTGTGGTAACACTGTTTGGAATGGTAATACCGGTAAGTCGGTTTCGGAAAAATGCATGATTGCCAATTACGCTAACTCTGCTGCCAAGGCTGACACTGCCAAGCTGGTTATCCTGAAATGCCCCATAACCAATCGTTATAACGCTGTTTGGAATGGTAATGCCGGTTAGCTGATTTTCCGCAAATGCACCTTCCATAATCGTTGTAACGCTGTTTGGAATGGTAACACTGGTAAGACGGTTTTGGAAAAATGCATTAGCCCCAATTGTTGCAACCCTATTGCCAATGGAAAGACCGGTAATCTGGTTGTTATTAAATGCATGATCCCCAATCGTTGTAACGCTGTTTGGAATACTTACGCTTGTTAGCTGGTTTTGAGCAAATGCCGCTTCTCCAATCGTTGTAACGCTGTTTGGAATGGTAACGCCGGTAAGTCGGATAGAGCGAAAGGCATTGGTGCCAATCTCCGTAACGGGCAGGTTTTGTATTCGTGGGGGAATATTCACCGCCGTTCTGCCCCCACTGTACCCTGTAATACGCACTGCCCTGCCATTGTTAATGGTTTCCACAGCAAAATGGCTTTCCGGATCAGACTGCTGGGCAAACACAAGCGGCGCCAAAACGACGGCAATAACCATACATACTATAAACTTTTTCATATTCTTCCTCCATAAATGCTTTAGGCGGCATGGATGCCGCTGTGATACTGCTTTAGCGTGGAGTTTTGCAAAGCAAAACTCCCAAGTTGAAAATCAGCATGGACGCTGATTTTCAACGCCCTACCGCCTTGTCCAGTTGTTCAGTGTCTGCCCGGAAGCGGAAGGCAATTGAGCAGTTGTGCTGATGTTGCCGCCTGCATTTGCCGCCAGTGTGGCATCTCGGAAATAATCTCCAAAAGCAACCGCATGACCTCTGGTATCGCCGCCTTCTACGGTGTTTCTAAGGGAGGCGTTCCTTTCGTTGTTGCCGTGTATGATGCCGCCGGTTTTGACGAATGTTCCGCGCTCGTTTATGTACACTCCGCCGCCATGACCCCAATTCCTGCCTGCGATACCGGCAGTATTACCCGATATGGTGCCGCCCCGCATAGTAAAGGCACCGCCAAAACCGACAGACACCCCGCCGCCTTGCGCTTGCATCCCGTCGTAACCCCACATTACGGAGTTACCCGAAATGGTTCCCCCCTCCATGATGAAGTTTCCGCCGGAATGAACAGACACCCCACCGCCTCCTCCGCCGCCTGATTCATTGGAATTATCCGATATGGCTCCGCCCTGCATGGTAAAGATTCCGCCGCTACGGACTGCAACCCCGGCTCCACCGTAGATGATACCTTCATTGATATCTGCCCCAGGCAACGAATTGCCCGAAATGGTTCCGCTCTGCATAATGAAGGTTCCGCCGTCCACAAACACTCCGCCGATACTGTTGCTCCGTATTGCAGCTCTGCCTTCCATATGGAACTCTCCGCCTTCTCCAATAAACACTCCACTGGCGCCGTTGTCGCTTATCGTAGCACTGCCTCCCATGCGGAACTCTCCGCCTTCTCCAACAAACACGCCCATCGTGCCGTTGCCCCGTATTGAGGCATTGCCTTCCATGCGGAATTCGCCTCCGGTGGCAATAAAAACTACCGCCAAATTATTGCCAGCACGGCCTTGCAGGGTAAGATCACGGACGACAACAACAGCGCCGCTACCAAAGCCCAATAAAGGGCCGTTTGAGGAAAGGGACAGGGTGCCGCGCCCTTGCAGGGTTACGTTTATGCCGGTAAGGCCGCCGAACATGAATTCTGACAGCCCAGGCACAGAAACCGTGCCGGAAACGGTAATGGTATGCGTTTGGTTATTGCCACCGCTAGTTATACCGTTAATTGCCGCTTCCCAGGAAGCGGCATTATTTACCGCCCACTGCGTCTGGGAAAAACCCAATGCCAGCACGCCCGCCAGCATTACCGTAAGAAAGAATAGCTTTTTCATCTCTTGCTCCTTTTATGTTTTATTTTTTATTAATCATTTCTATAAATTAATTTGATCTTTCCCATCGTAAAAAAATCCCTATTTTCTGTTGCAAAATCAGTTACTTTCCTTTTTGGATAGGTTGCAATTTATTATTAGAATATTCAAAAACAGAATATTTATCAGTTTCATCGAAACATTCTAAGGGGATAAATACAAAAAGATAATTATCCTCAAGCTGGTGAAATTTTCGGCTTTGATAAATTGGTGGAAATTCATTTAATTCTTCGGATAGTTTTTCAAATGTTTCAGAATAATATGAAATTAAAACTTTAAGCCCCGCATTAATTCCCATTAATTTACTACATTCATTACACCAACTTGGATAAGCTGAATTTTCGTGTTCAATTGCAATTTCAAATGACCATTTCGCCCATTCTTTAGATGTATATTCAGAGTAATAACCAATATCAATATGAGGAAACGCTTCGGTTTCTATGTGGTAATTGTTTTCACGCCCTAAATCAATCAATAAAGGTAAAATTAGACATGTTCTCTGTGGTATAACATTAAAATTCTCTGTCTTTTTTTCTGCATCAATTTTCCACCAAGAGTCTAATTTAACTTTTAATAATTCCCAAAATTGTTTTGGTTGAATACAATCGCTAAATTCTTTACTCATTTTATTTTCTCTCCTTCCATCTTTGGATGATTATAAACCTTACCCTCAAATTAGGTTATTTATAACTTAATGTCCTTAGCGACCAAGTTCTTTTCTAACTGTCTGTACAGAAGTCTAATCGGGAGCTATCTGTAAGCCCTTACAAAAAACAGTTTAATACCCGCCGCAGAACAGCGGGTATTATTTAAATTCACCCTGATCTATCACTCATAATCTTCAAATCCAGTACGATTAAAAAAAATACTACCACTCCCACTCTGTGATGGCTGCCGTGGTTCTTGGTTCCACGCATGCAGACTACTGCTGCGTACTGCTACCCTGTTCAGGTTAGCCTGACTCGCAAGGAGTAAATTAGTTGCTATAAATGATTCTCCCCATGGTTCAGGAAAATATATGCGCTCTACAGTATTGGGAATATTTACTGTAGTTAAACTATTTGTAATAAACGCACGCCAACCTATGTGAGTAATAGTTGAAGGTAGTGTAACACTAGTTAGAGCAGTGTTTTGAAATGCCTCACGCTTTATTCTAGTTACTCCTTCAGGAATTACTATAGATTGCAGTCTTGATCCAGAGAACATATATTCTTCAATAGTGGTAATACTCGCTGGCCAGTTTACAGAAGTAAGACCTGTACTAGCAAATGCACCCTCTCCAATCTCCCTGAGACTGTTAGGCAGATTAATTGTTCTTAGGGCTGAACAGCGACTAAATGCATAATTTCCTATGCTTGTAAGCGTACTAGGAAGAGTAATTGTGGTTAGGGCTGTACACTCCCTAAATGCCGTATATCCTATGCTTGTAAGCGTACTAGGGAGAGTAACTGTGGTTAGGCTGCTTTGCCCCATAAATGCACCACTATCATATCCTCCTGCTATAGTAGTTACCCCTTCTGGAATTACCACGCTGGTAATAGCTGCAACTCTAGTACGATTATCTTGCCAAGAAAAACTCTCACTACCTATTACCCTTACTGGCATCCCTTGAATAGTTGCAGGGATACGCACAGCCGTTGCAGTTCCGGTATATCTTGCAATCACCACACCTTGACTATCACCGGTTAGTGTGACCTCAAAATCCCTTTCGGTCTGCGCCCATAGAGGGGCTAGCAGAATTGCCATAAACGCTATGGCGATGACCGTTTTTCGTTTCATTGAAAACTCCTTAATAAGTTTGAATTACCCATTCTACGAACAGGCAAATATAAAGGCTGTAAGCCATTTATACGAGATAAATAAATTAAAACATTATTCTTTTTTAGCGCCCTCTGTGCCTGACTTACGCCATGCAAGCGATCTGCGCGCGGAAATGAGTATCTAAAAATATTCGCAATCTGATAATTGCTCGTTGCTAACTTACATGGGG
>Ga0099364_10008825_pt1 | contig 14113 bp, 11 predicted proteins | sample TergutTh196P3_FD_73070 | JGI IMG/M metagenome (GOLD analysis project Ga0099364, IMG submission 73070) | Microcerotermes parvus P3 segment gut microbial communities from Pointe-Noire, Republic of the Congo - Th196 P3 | ecosystem: Host-associated > Arthropoda: Insects > Digestive system > Gut ... | reverse complement strand
TGTGTGTATATATTTTTTATATGTGAGTATAAAGGCAAAAAATTGGGAGAAAAAAGATAAATATGAAAAATTTCTTTTATATATAGAGAGAGAGAGAGAGAGAGAGAGAGAGAGAGAGAGAGACGCGAATTCGCATGCTGATCATGGCTTGGTCAAAGTTATAATTCATAGGAATATGTTACAATAAAAATAAAAAAAATGTCAATAGGTAAATTCCCTCGCGCGGAGGCGCAAGAGGTATGAGTACGCGGAGGTATTAGATGGTTAAGATAGATATATCTAACCTAGAAATCTTAAAAATTTTAAATTTTAATACAGCTATGAGAGGATTAGATACCTGAGCTCTCATAGTTCTCCGCGTCTCTGCGCCCCCGCGCGAGGTGAATTTGTAACAATCTGTGCTAATCAGTGTCAGTCGTGGCCCCGCCCGCCCCCTGTCCCTAAAATCAAAAAAATACGATAATATAATATATGGATTCAATATCGATACTATTCGCCGGAAGCCTTTCCAAAGAAGCTTCCACGCCGCTTTTTGACGGTAAAAACAGCGTTGAGCTTGCCAAAGAACAGGCTCAAAAATTTCCGGGTGTTTCTAAAACAGTCGTAATAGAAGACGACAATACCCCTTGGACAAAACACAGGCTTTTGGACAAAATAGCAGAACTTCAGGCAGACTATGATTTTGCGTATTTTGCCTTTGCGGACTCCCCATTTTTAGACCCCGGCCTTGCAGGTTCTCTTGCAGAAAGACACACCCGTTTTAAGGCGGAATATTCTTATGCGGACGGCTGGCCTGTTGGGCTTGCGCCGGAACTCCTTGCCCCCGGAACTGCGGCAATACTTTCTAAAATCATCGCTAGTTCAAAAGAAGAAAGCAATGCCCCCATAACCCGTGATTTTCTTTTTTCTGTTATCCAAAAAGATATAAACGCCTTTGATATAGAAGCGGAAATTTCCGGCATCGATCTTCGCTGTCATAGGTTGTCATTTAGTGCCGATTCTAAACGCAATCTTTTGTTATTAAATAACTTTATAAATGCTGCAGGAAATAAAATACCTGATGCACCCTGTGTAGAAAATCTTATTCAAACCAAGCCTGAAATTTTAAGAACACTCCCCTCTTTTTACCCTATTCAAGTTTTTGGCGGCTGCCCTGTAAAATGTCCCCTTTGTCCATATCCCCAAATTACAAACGCGGCAGAACGCAAAGATTTTATGCCCGTTGCCAACTTTGAAAAACTGCTGGATAAAATATCAGCCTTTTCAGGAGATGCAGTAATAGACCTTTCTCTTTGGGGTGAATTAAGTCTACATCCTGAAAAATTAAATCTTATAAAAGCCGTTACAAACTATTCAGAGCTTTCTCTTGTTATAGAAACCTCCGGCATTGGTTGGAATACTAATGAACTCATAACATTGTCCGGTTTAAAAAATCTTTCATGGATAGTATCAATGGATACCGGCCTTACAGAATCTGAAAGTTGTGCTAAAAAACTTATTGAGCTTTTCCCTAAAGATTGTTTCGTACAATCAATACGAACAAAAGGTTCAGAAGATGAGACTGAAAAATTTTATCGTCAATGGAAAGACAACAATGTAATTATTCAAAAGTACGATGATTTCTGCGGCAAACTGGAAAAAAAACAAGCTAGTGACATATCGCCTATAACCCGACAGCCATGTTGGCACATAATGCGGGATATGCCAATTTTAATTGACGGCACTGTTCCTCTTTGCAGATCCGATCTTGAGAACAAATACACATTAGGCAATGCGTTTAATGATTCTTTAGAAAACATCTGGAAAAACGGAGAACAGTACTATAACCAGCACTGTAAAAAGAATTATACAGAAATATGCGGAAATTGCGATGAATACTATACCTTCAATTTTTAATGAAAATCTTACTCATTATACGGCGGTAGGAGGCAAAGAGCGGACAGCTTCTACGGGAATTTCCGCTGTTGTATTAAACCGTCCGGGTTTTCCGCATAGATCTTTTTTTCAGGAAATAGAAAAATACGGGTTTGATAATGTAATTTCTATAGAGTCTGCTTCTCCGCATTATGATATAGAAGAACTTGCCGGCCGTTTCCCCTTTGTAAGATTTATTCTGCCGGAAAAAGAATTAAATCTTGGAGAACAAATAAATCTTGCCGCTTCAGAAATAGACAGTCCTCTTTTCCTTGTTCTTTACAGCGACATGAAAATAATTGCGGGCGGTACCGCAAGACGAATGGCGGAACGGTTAAGTATTGCAGAAAATAATGAAGAACAAAATGATAATAAAGCGGGTTTTCAAAGACTCTGCACAGTCCCTGTAATTATCAATTCAAATTATGAAACGCTCCCAACTATTGTTTCTCCAATTACAAAAAAACGCAAAATGCGCACAACTTGTTTTGAACCGCAAAATGAAAATGATTTAAGCCTATATCCGTTTGACGGAATTGGAATTTATGACAGAGAACGGTTTATTAATCTTGGTGGATATGACTCTACAATTAATAAAGTTTATTGGCAGTTACTGGATTTTGGATTCCGCGCGTTTTTATGGGGAGAAGAAATAGCGTTAAACCTGCATTTAAAACTATGTTATGACGGAGAAATGCCCGCAGAAGAAACTACTGTGGAAGAAAGTTACAGAAAGTTTAACCTAAAAAATCTTGCTCCTGTTTATAGAAACAATTATGCACATCTGCCCTATTACAGATTTTTGCCGTTTTTTACAAAATCCGGCATTGATATTTTTGGCGCATGGAAAGAATTCAAAGAAGGCAGAAAATGGGTTATAAAAAATAAATATAGATGGAGAAGCGATACCGCAAGCGTTATCAATTTATGGAGCGTAAATTGACAGCTATTATTCTTCAAGCACGATTAGATTCCAAAAGACTCCCCGGAAAAGCTCTTCTTCCCCTTGACGGCAAACCAATAATTTTCAGAGTAATGGAAGCGTTAAACAATATCCCCGCCGATTTACGCATACTGGCTTGCCCGGAGGACTCCCTTGCTGATTTCTGCCTCATTGCGGAAGAAGCCGGCTTTAAGATACACGCCGGTCCCAAAGAAGATGTGCTGGACCGCTTTTGTCAGGTTATCCGCCATTATAAGATTGATCGTATAATCAGGGCAACCGGCGATAACCCCTTTGTTTTTACAGATGCCGCCATCGCAATAAATGATGAAGCTGCCGCTCTTAATGCCGACTATGCAGGTTTTCTGGAACTCCCATACGGCAGCGGAGTAGAAAGCGTGTCCGCCTCTGCCCTTTTAAGCGCGGCATCCAACGGTGCAACTGCCTTTGACCGTGAACATGTTTGTCCGTTTTTATATAATAATGAAGAACTTTATAGACTTCACCGCCCCATCGCGCCGGAAAAGTGGCGTTTCCCTGATTTGCGGCTAACGGTTGATACAAGGGAGGATTATGAGATGGCTGTTAAGTTGTATGATGTGTTGAAGGGTGATGCGGATCAGTTTTTGGGGGAAAGAATAATACATCGCGCAGAGGCGCTGAGAAGCAGAGGACGCGGAGGGAATTCTTGATTTTATTTGTTCCTGCTACTGAGAAAGGCCGTGGAGGAGGGCATCTTGTTCGTTGTACTAAGTGGGTGCAGGAGCTTCGTGGTTTGGGGAAAGAAGCGTATCTTTCTACTGAGATTGATGTTACCGGTAAAAACTGGGATTTAATTATTTTAGATAAATTCCAAACATCTTGCGATGAACTCAAATACTGGCAAAATATAAACTCATCTATCCACTACCCACTACCCACTACCCACTCTATCATCGGTATTGACGAGGGCGGGTCTTGCAGGGATGGGTTTGATTTTTTGATTGATATATTGCCTAACTTGGAGAGGATTAAGGCAAATATTTGTGATATATCTTTGTTGCCTTTGCCTACAAATTCCCTCGCGCAGAGGCGCGGAGGCGCGGAGGGCGCGGAGAGGATTAAGGTTTTAATTAGTTTTGGGTTGGAAGATGCTGCGGGATTAGGGGAGGCTGTTTTTGATTCGTTGTCAAAAGATGGAAACTTGGATATTACTTTTGCTAATAAGGATAATTTCATACCAAATCTTTCTGAACGATTACATGAATTTGATCTTGTGTTTACACACTTTGGCATAACAGCATTTGAAGCAATTTACGCAGGAACACCTGTCATATTAATAAACCCAACAAAATACCATGAAAAACTTTCCAAAAAAGCAGGCTTTAAAACAATAAAAAAAATCTCCGCGCTCTCTGCGTCCCTGCGCCTCTGCGCGAGGAAAATATGCAGCTTCACTCCAACCTCTCTCTCAGAATTAATCACCTCCCTCTCCCCGAACATAAACAAACATTGTCCAGTCTGTAAATCTGAGCCTCCAACAAAAGCAATAGCACGCTTCCCTGACCGCACATACCGCCGCTGTGTTAAATGTGGCATAATATACATGGACAGACTCACCCCCACACCCACTGAATACGGAAAAGAATACTTTTTTGAAAATTACCAAAAACAATACGGAAAAACTTATTTAGAAGACTTTCCTAATTTAATGCAAATGGGAAAACGGAGATTGAAGATAATTAAAAATTCCATCGCGCAGAGGCGCAGGGATATAGAGGACGCAGAGGAAGAATTAAATTTATTGGATGTGGGTTGTGCTTACGGTGCTTTCCTAGCTGCTGCAAAAGAAGAGGGTTTCTTGCCATACGGCATTGACCCATGCAAAGAAGCAGTTGAATATGTGCAAAATGAATTAAAGATCCAAGCAATACACGGTTTCTTCCCCCACTACCCACTACCCACTACCCACTACCCACTTTACAACACAATTTCCCTCTGGTTCACAATAGAACACTTTCCAAGTTGTATTCCTGTATTTGTAGAGATTCGTAAGCTGCTCAAACCCGGTGGGTTGCTTGCCTTCTCTACTCCGTCTTTTACCGGTATTTCAGGTCGTAAAAACCTTCATCGTTTTTTGGAACAAAGCCCCGCCGATCATTTTACAATCTGGTCACCCAAAACCTGCAAGAAAGCTCTTTCTCTAGTTGGGTTTAAGGTAAAAAAAATCGTCAACTGCGGCCACCACCCCAACCGTTTCCCGCTGCTGGGAAAACTTGCATGCTGCAAATACAGCCCCATGTACTGGGTGCTGCTGGGAATTAGCAAGTTATTTAAGTTAGGTGATACATTTGAAGTCTATGCAGTGGTCACGCATTAACGCTGATCTACGCGGAAAAGAACGCGGATTTACGCAGAAAAAGCATTAAAAATTTAATCAGTGTTAATCAGCGCTCAATCCGTGTCAATCAGTGTTAAATGGTGACCCCGCCTTATTCCGAAACCTTATTATAAACCGTACCATCTTCTATTTCTTTTCCGTTTTTATCTTTAAGACCGTTTGCACTTATAATTGTAAGAGTACCATTATTAAGTTCATATTTAACAGTATGTGCTGTATTCCCTCTCTTTACGATAAAAAAAGTATCTACTTCTGGATCTGAAATTGAAATCAGCTCATAATCTTCCGTATCTCCAACATTATCACCCGCGGCTTTAACATATAATCTTGCAAATCTCATTGTACGGTTATTAATAAAAGTTAACATATCTCCATCAGTTGCTTGCCAAGCACCCATTTCTGTTTTTGTAGTACTTTCATCAACTAATTCTTCCGGCCAATAAATCGTATCATCCTCTAGCTGACATGCAGTCATTAAAAGTAATATTACTGCAAAAAGACCCAATTTAATTACATTTTTCATAATCAACTCCTTATTGATATAAATATATCATCATTAATTACAATTGTCCAGCAGCGGCGTGGTCACGGACGGGGTCACGCATTAACGCGGATTTACACTGGTTAAACGCGGATTAACGCGGATTATTTTAGCTAGTTAAGATAAATATTTCTAACCAACCAATCTTAAAAATTTAAAATTTTAATATAGCTATGATAGGATTAGTTATCTTAGCTCTCATAGATAATCAGCATAAATCCGCGCTCAATCCGTGTTAATCCGCGTTTCATGATGACCCCGCTTGCTACACCGCTTCAATATCAATATCATCAATATATGAACCAAGCAGTCATCATCTTAGGTGCCGGCGTTATGCAGGGGCCGGTTATTCAAATTGCCAAGGAGTTGGGGTATTACACTATCGCTCTTGACGGCAGTGCAGAAGCTCCAAATATTTCTATGGCAGACCAATTTGAAAAAATCGATCTTAAAGCCAAAGAAGAAATCGAGGTTTTTGCCCGCTCTTTACAAAACAAATATGACCGCATTGGTATAATGACGGCGGGCACGGACTTTTCCGCAAGCGTAGCATGGACCGCAGAAAAATTAGGCCTCCCCGGCATCCCATACCAAACCGCCCTAAACGCCTCGGATAAGGGCAAAATGCGCGAATGTTTCAAAAAAGCCTCCGTCCCCTCCCCGGAATTTGTTACCATAACAAATAAAGACTTAAGCAAAACGGACAACATCTACTCACTACCCACTACTCACTACCCACTAGTAATAAAACCCGTTGACAACATGGGAAGCCGAGGCTGCCGGCGGGTTGATAATATTGATGAACTCAAAGAAGCGGCAGAGACCGCTATTAGCTTTTCAAGAAGCGGCAGGGCAATTATAGAGACCTACATGGAAGGGCCGGAGTTTTCTGTTGACGCTATTATTCACAAAGGAGAAATCACCATTTGTGGTCTTGCGGACAGGCATATTTTTTTCCCGCCTTATTTTATAGAAATGGGGCACACCATGCCTACAGAAATTTCCCCTGAAAAACAGACCGCAATACTGGACACCTTCCGTGCGGGGATTCACGCTCTTGCTCTTGCAGACGGAGAAAACATAGGGGCAGCCAAGGGTGATATAAAATTGACAGCTAACGGCCCCATGATTGGGGAAATTGCCGCGCGCCTTTCCGGCGGCTATATGTCGGGGTGGACATATCCGTATTCATCCGGGGTGCTACCTATAAGGGCGGCTATTTTAATGGCAATGGGAAAAAAGCCGGATGGGCTTACCCCCACAAAAAACTGGACTTGCGCGGAAAGGGCGTTTATTTCTATACCGGGAACTGTTAAACAAATAGTAAATAGCAATGAGCAAAGAGCAAATATTGATATATTTATGCGGATTAGGCCGGGGGATAGGGTTGATTTTCCGCAGAATAATGTTACAAAGTGCGGAAATGTAATTGCAAGCGCACCCGACCGAGAAACTGCTATCAAGGCTGCCGAGGATGCTACTAAATCTATCTTAATACACCTAGATCCTACTGATAAAACAACTAAAGAATACCTCGCGCAGAGGCGCGGAGACGCAGAGGAAGAAGGAGAAAAAAAATTTCCACCCAATGCCTTCGACCTAACAAACGAACAGAAGGAAGCGCTATACAACCAAACAACTCTAAGCCCCCCGCGCCTCTGCGCCTCCGCGCGAGGGAATTTTACAAACATGACAATCCAAGAAAGCATAAAAGCAATACGACAGTTAGCTCCGAAAAATGCCGAAAATATAGTATTAGACCGTCCCTTCTGGGAAGCCTTCATCAAAGCCGGCTACCAAGGCGCCGTCTACTACTTAGAAACAAAAATCGGAGAACAAATTGAGAAGGAACCTTACTCTTAAAATAATATTCTTCCTCTACTTACTACTCACTACTCACTACTCACTACTAAACGCTCTTTCCCTAGACGAAGCCCTAACCCAAATCAATTCCGCCTCCAACAATAAACAAGTCCAATTCCGCTGGGATCCCCTGTTCCGTAACGGCGTTATCTCCTCCGGAGACCATTTTGTGGCTTTTACAGTAGCCGCCAAAGACGGAGAAACCGGGTATCTGCTTTTAAATAACCGTGAACTTTTTAATGTCCCCCTGCCCCATAATTCAAGCGGGCGGATCGATTTTCCACAAGCATTTGTTGATACCCTGAAAACATCATTTACGCGGCTCCATGAACAAGATGCAGCCCGCTTCAGAGTATCGACCATAATAATAGATCCCGGTCATGGCGGAAGAGACCCCGGTGCTGTTTACACTCATTCAATAAATGGAAAAAGAACCCAGGTTTATGAAAAAGATATTGTCCTTAGCGTGGGGCTTGCCCTGAGAGACCGCCTGAATGAAGTTTACTTGGACAAAAGGATTTTAATGACCCGGGATACCGATATTTTCCGCACGCTGGATCAACGCTCCGATATGGCAAATGCCGTTGAGGTAAGGGATAATGAATCGATCATATTTATATCGATACATGCCAATGCCAGTGTCAATGCAAATGCCCGGGGTTATGAAATTTGGCATATAACCGGTAACCAGCGCAGAAACCTTATTACCGCATCAAACAGCAATGTTTCTCAGGATATAATAGCAATTCAAAATCTTCTGCTAAATGAAGAATTTAACACAGAAAGCAGGCTCCTGGCTGATGAGCTTCTAAAAGGTTTTGAGCAAACTTTTGGCTCCTCTCTGCCTTCACGGGGACGTAAGGAAAATGATTGGTTTGTGGTCAGAAATAGCCGAATGCCAGCAGTTCTTGTAGAACTGGGCTTTGTATCCAACCAGCAGGATGCCATCCTTATGACCAGCCCGGACGGCTTGCAAAAGCTTACCGATTCATTATATAATGGAATAATTAATTTTATTGGAATATTTGAAAGGTAATGACCGGATTATTTAACGCCTGCCATGAGTTTCTATCCTCGGGCATAAAACGCAGTATTCTCCTTATTGGTATTTTAACCTTTGTAGCAATTATCGAATTTCTTTCTTTAGGGCTTGCAAGAAGAACCTTTGTGTTCTATACTATAAAAGACGAGGTAATAGCAGTAGAAGACAGGATGATAAAGCACTCCGGGTCAAAGGAGGAAGACATCATCCGTTATACTGAAGAGGTGCTTCTTGGGCCTGTAGCCCAGGATTTGATACCTCTATTTCCTCGTGAAACAAGGCTTAAATCCCTGTTATTTAGGAGTGGGATTGTCTATGTCGATTTTACATCGGATGCCGCCATGCCGCCCGTAGAGGGAGGGCAGACAAAAGACAATTTCCGTACTTTACATAGCGGGATTCTAAGGAACTTTTCATATGTAAAAGATGTCCGGTTCTTTATAGAGGGTCAGGCTGCATACAATGGGGTTCTTTTTTAGGCAAAAAGGGGCAAATTTAGCCCAAAAAAAGGCTCAAAAATTTTTTAAATTTTTGGGTAAAAAATTAAGAATTTTAATGTTTTGCCGTTGACAAAACATTTTAAATTCAATAGAATTATATTGACAAAAAAATTTAGAAAGAATTGTTTTTAAAAGGAGCTGTGCATGAAACGAATGCTCATTCTTGTCGTAATTACGATGTTAGCGGGTCCGCTGTTTGCAGAGGAAGGAGTCCTTATTGACTTCTCCGCCCTTACTGCGGATATTACTGTCAGGGTAAGTGAAGACGATACAAACGATCGTCCCAACCAGAATCGTCACACTTTGATGGACTTTTCTCAGAATGCGGGCGGAAGCTACACTCCCGAACAAAGAGGGGTTATGAAAACCTCTCTTGCTATCGAACAGTGGGAAGTACAATTAGCATCATCCTCACAAACTGTCGAATCAGTTGGTCTTAGCTATACCAGAGAAGCCCAGTCCACGCAGTATGGTACTGTAATGGGTCTTAGGGTACGCTTCCCGGTAGAACCCTTTAATTCATGGGCAATTGTAAGACCGCCTTTTGAAATCCCGGCTTTTGAGCCTCAGGCTACAATCAGGGATGACGGTACAATTGAACCGGCAGAAGAAGATAATAATGGTATTACTTCTGTAAGCCGTTTTGAAGCCCAAGAAGACGGAGAACCTGCATATGGTGTTATCAAAAATGTAGGTTCAATTAGGTCCGTAGCCGTCAGGGCTTATGGGCTTAACTTCCCCCACTCTTTGTCAACAATACTTATTGACAATCAGGGCAACCGCAAAACAGTATTCATGGGTTACCTTGAATACGATGGCTGGGGAGAACTCATTTGGAATAACCCCCAGTACATCCAGGAAGTCAGAAACCGAGAGTTAAGACTCTATCCTCTTTATCCAACATCAACACCGTTTATAAAATTCGGAGGATTCCTTGTTCAGCGTGATGCTGCCAAAGCAGGCGGAGACTTTATCGTCTACTTTAAAGATGTAAGAGTCATTTATGACTTAGCCGTCCTTGACACTGATCGAGATATTGATGATGAAGCCCTTTGGGGAATTATCCAAACTCGTGAAACCGCACGTAAAAATTGGGAAATGACACGCTTTGGTCAGGCTCAGGTTCTGCGCTATCTTGAACAGCAGAAACAGGCCACAGAGCTTCCATTTAATCATCCTTCAAGACAGCAGGGTGATGATCAGTAAACACTGATAATGTGTGATACAGAGCTGCCTGAAAATATATTCGGGCAGCTTTTTTTTACTTAAGGCAAGAGCCTTCCGGCACTTGAAAGAAATATTTATGGAAGATACAAAAACGGATATACATTCCCCAAACAAAAATAAGCTATGGGATGAGTATGTCCAGTTTTCTGAAAAGCGTCATCTTATTGTAAATGACATTAAAGAACAGGTAGAAATACTGCTTGTTAAACTTAACTCTAATCCGGTAGTTTCCGGCAGAATTAAAAACTTTGACAGCTATTTTACCAAATATCTGCGCATGTTAAAAGCCGGAAAAGACAACCCTAAAATAACAGACCTTTTGGGTGTTCGCATTATTTGCCCTTTTATAGAAGATCTAAGCGCTGCAGAAAATATAATCAGAGAACACTTCAAAATAATAGAAACTGAAAGAAAAGGTCATTTTACCTTTAAAGAATTTGGTTATGAATCGACCCACATATTAGTAGAAATACCCAAGAATATTTTAGCTGAACGCGGAGACCCCGGCACAAACATTGCGGAAATTCAAATAAGAACCATCCTGCAGGACGCATGGGCGGAAGTTGAACATGAACTGGTTTACAAGGCCGAATTCAGCCCCTTTGATGAGCCCATGAAAAGAAAACTGGCAGCCGTTAACGCAAACCTTTCATTGGCTGATATAATTTTTCAGGAAATCAGAAGTTACCAACGTAAATACAGCAAAGAACTGGAAAGAAGACGAAAAAGCTTTTTCCAGAAGATAGAAGAATCTACAGATGGGCTTATCTTTAACTCTGCCCCAACAAAATTACCCGGCATGATACAAGATATCGATACCTCTCCCCTGCCCTATGATGATTTTTCAGATAATACATCAATTGATGATCTTCTTGTTAATGCCCTTACAAGTCACAATCAAAATAAGTTTAACGATGCTATCAGGCAATATACCAAAATCCTGGAATTAAAGCCCGCTGATAAAATTTGCTCTATTATTTACAAACACAGAGGTATGGCGTATTTTGCCTGTTCAGAATATAACGAAGCCATTGCGGACTTTACTTCTTCCATGGAGCTTGATAAACATTACAAAGCCGCTTACTTCCGGGGAGTTGTTCGTTCCGTAATGAAAAAGTATTCAGAAGCTCTGGACGATTACACCTTGTCATTGGAAATTAATCCGTATCAGCCGTTTTGCCTGTTCAGGCGCGCCCAGGCTTACTACCATATTGGCGACCTGCCACAGGCATTAGCCGACTGTGAAAATTCACTGTCTTTGGAACCGGGCAATAATGCCGCCTCAAGGTTCAAAGACCTATTGTTAGAGAAACTAAAAATGTGATACTATTATATAAGGCCGAGTAGCTCAGTGGATAGAGCAATAGCCTTCTAAGCTATTGGTCGCAGGTTCGATTCCTGCCTCGGTCAGACAACAATACAAGTAAGTATAAGGATATAAGCAGGGGTGTGGGTAGCATTTCTGTCTCCGAGTTTGGTGAGCAGACGAATGTCTGCGGTAAAATAATTTCCTTTCCAACGCGAACGAAGTGAGCCATATACTCCGACAGAAACGCTCCCCATACCCCTGCTTATATCAATGCTCTTATTTTTATAGAGTTACTCGGACTTACTTTCTCCGGAAAACCCCTGGATTTGGCCAAATTTACCCCTTTTTACCCCCTTTTTTGCTTCTATTTACTCTAAAATAATTACGAATTTTTGAAAATTTTGCTTTACAGAATTTGAAAACAGGGGTTATAATTATATATAAATAAAAGGTGTTCGTATGAATGCCTAAAATTAACAGGAGGGTAAAAACCTATGAAAAAAGAATTAAAAAAGTTTGCTATTATTCTGTTGTCACTTGCAGTGGTAACAGGATTCACACTGACAAGCTGCGAGACTGACCAATTGGGAGACTTGGTTGACATGCAGCTTGGAACAACAGGTCAGACATTCACCAACAATGTAATCGGCACACATGACGGTTACGCTTATGAGTTGTGGAAAGATTCAGGAACTACCAGCATGACACTGAGAAACGGCGGCAACTTTGAATGCAGCTGGAGTAATATCAACAACGCTTTATTCCGCAAGGGAAGAAAGTGGACAAGCGGCGCACAAAGACACTCGGCACTTGGAAACATTACTGTTAATTACAATGCCACATATAACCCAAATGGTAACTCTTACCTTTGCGTTTATGGCTGGACAACAAGCCCGTTAGTTGAATACTACATTGTAGACAGCTGGGGAACCTGGAGACCACCGGGAAGTTCATCAAAGGGCACAGTCAATATTGACGGCGGCACCTATGATATTTATGAGACAACCAGAACCAATGAACCTTCAATTCAGGGAACTCAAACATTTAAGCAGTACTGGAGTGTAAGGACATCAAAACGCACAGCTGGTACAATCTCTGTTTCCGAGCACTTTAAAGCATGGGAAGCCAGAGGCATGAGCCTTGGTAATGTTTATGAAGTAGCTCTTACAGTAGAAGGCTGGCAATCAAGCGGCAGAGCAACAATTAACAGTCATACCTTAACAATTGGCGGCAGCTCAAGCTCCAACAATAACAACTCAAGCTCTAACAACAACACAAGCAACAACAATTCAGGTTCAACCTCAAACAACAACAATAGCAGCAGCACAACAACTTCAACCGGCGCAACCAGAATTGAAGCTGAAAACATGACCAAAGGCGGTCAGTACGCAGGCAATATTTCTTCTCCGTTTAACGGCGTAAGACTGTATGCCAATGACGATCGCGTTTCTTTCAATCAGAACTTTGCTAACAACAGCCACACATTTACACTTAGAGGGTCTTCCACCAACTCTACAGAAGCTCATGTCAGGTTAAGCATTGGCGGAACCAACATGGGTACATTCCGTTTTGGCTCCAGCGTTTCTAACCAGACACTGACCGTAACTCATAACAGAGGCGGACAAAACAATGTGGCAGTTGAACTCAGATTCATTAACGACACTAATCAAGATGTAAACCTTGACTACCTTGAAATTTCGGCAGCATCAGGAAGCAGCACAACAAACAACAACACGAGCAATAACAATACGAGCAATAATAACAACAACACAAGCAACAACAATAACACAAGCTCAAGTACCGGAACCAAAATTGAAGCTGAAAACATGACAAAAGGCGGTCAATATACAGGCAACATCTCATCTCCGTTTACAGGCGTAAGACTGTATGCAAATGATGATCGTGTATCTTTCAACCAGAATTTTGCCAACAACAGCCATACCTTTGTTCTTCGCGGCGCTTCTACTAACTCAACAGAAGCTCATGTAAGACTTAGCATTGGCGGAACCAATATGGGTACATTCCGTTTTGGCTCCAGCGTTTCTGAACAATCAATTACTGTCACTCATAACAGAGGCGGACAGAATAATGTTCCTATTGAACTCAGGTTCATTAATGATTCAAATCAGGACGTTTCACTTGATTATCTAATAATTAGATAAGTTAAGGAATCAAAAAAAATGCCCAGTGCCTAAATTCTTAGGTACTGGGTTTTTTATTTTTAATCAGTGTAAATCTATTGACAATCCACCGGCAGCATGATACAATTATTCCATGAGCCATAATTTTGTCCAATCGACGAAAACCACATCTCTACCAACATCTTGTGTTCAGGTCTTAGAAATGATGAATTACCCCCCCACCCCCCCCCCTCCCCACACAACCACACAAACA
>Ga0099364_10008824_pt1 | contig 14114 bp, 22 predicted proteins | sample TergutTh196P3_FD_73070 | JGI IMG/M metagenome (GOLD analysis project Ga0099364, IMG submission 73070) | Microcerotermes parvus P3 segment gut microbial communities from Pointe-Noire, Republic of the Congo - Th196 P3 | ecosystem: Host-associated > Arthropoda: Insects > Digestive system > Gut ... | reverse complement strand
GAAACGCCGCCGCACCCCGATTGACAGAGCTTGCCGACATGGGGTTTGTTCAGGCGGTAGACAAGAAGGTTTGCGGCAAGACGGGTCGGCGGGTCACGGTCTGGTCGGTGGCGGTTGATGAAAATTTGGAGGGTTGAGGATGCTGGATAATTATAATGATGTGCTGACAGTGAAGGAAATGGCGAAAGTGTTGCGAATAGGCAAAAATGCGGCTTACGATTTGGTGCGTGAGGGAGCGGTTGTCAGTATCAAGGTAGGGCGAAAATACCTCGTGCCGAAAAATTGCATACTTGATTTTCTTAGTTCCATGAATTATCATAAAGACGTTGATTAACAGGCTTAATCCACGGCGTTGAAAGGAGTTCATTATGTCAAAGTCTGTTACTGGAAATGTCACCGTGTCGTCCTCAGTCAAGCGCTCGGTTCTGCGAGAAAACACAAATATATACTTGTGTCGCCCATGCAAGATGTGGAGCTGCCGGAATCCAAAAAGAAAAGCAACACCTCAAAATTCGTACCTAATGTGGAGCAGTTCAATGAAATTCTTTCCGCTATTGAAGGCGACGAATTGTATCCTCTGATATTCTTTACGGCTTCGTTGGGACTCAGGCGTTCGGAGGTCGCCGCCTTAAAATGGGAAGTATTCCACGAAAAAGACCGCGCTCTTGAGATTAGGAACACGGTGGCGGGCGGTGAATTTCGAGAGAATATGACAAAATCTGGAAGCAGCCGCAGACGATGTCCGCTCGACAAAAAGCTCTACCAGTTGCTTATGCAAGTTAAGGCAAAGCAGGAATCGAACAAGAATCTTTTGGGCGGTGCGTACAAGGATACCGGTTTTATCTTTACACAGGCAAACGGCGAACCTTACGCACTTAATTATCTCACCGTCCGATTTCCCGAATTGGTGGTTGAGGCGGGTTTCCCGCGAATGACATTCCACGCGCTGCGGAAGTTCGCCTGTTCCGCTCTAATGAATGACAGCGTGAGTTCTGCGGAAGTTGCGAAGTATGTCGGGCATTCCAATGTCAGCGTGTTCTACAACCATTACGCTTTCTTGGATTTGGGACACAAGTTAGAGCTTACCGAAAAAATCACCAGAAATCTTGGAATACCGCTTGGAATGGGGAGCAAAACGCTCCCTTGAAAAGTGACGGAAAGCCTGTGTTTACAAGGGTTCAAAAATTTTAGCGGGAAATTACAAGGTTTTTTTCAAAAATAAATTGCGTTTTAAAATAACAAAAAAATGGAATATCCATTACAACCTTGGTATATTCACAAATGAATCAAAGGAAATCGTCGGAAATTCTCAGTACGGCTATTATATATTTCGTGATAATAGGCTTCTGAAAAGGAAAATAGAAGAGGTCGAAACTATAGCAAACACTAATTCCGTTGATTATGAAATTTTTCCGGCTGAAGTTCGTTCGTACGGTCAATATTGTGGTGAAGTACTATATACTATTGCTCAACACTTTGGGCATAAAATCTCGATAAATAAAACAGATATATCGAATAAATTTAGTATAGACCTATATTACAAAGACTTTAATTCAAATAAGCATTTTTCACACATATATAGAGATAGTGAAGGGAAAATTTTGTTTCTTTATGTATTGCATATTTTAACATTCATCAACTCTACTGTAAAACTTTTTAAGCTGTTTGAAAGCAACGACAACGGTTGGTGGTTAAGGGTTTATTATATTACTTATCACTATGCAATGAGAAGACTGGTGGATATAAAAAATCATTTTGACAATAATAAATCAAACCACAACGGATTTGATATTTTAATAAATGAAATACTTAATACTGGTAGCACAATATTATCGAATTCTCAATTTAGAAATTGCATGATGCACTATGACCTATATGACAAAAACAATAACTTTTTAATAGCACCAAACTACCTAAATCCTAATCTCACGCTTTTTGGGCTTGTGGAAAGTCATTTTAATGGAGTTACATATGAACAGATTAAATTAGATATTATTGATAGACTAATAAATATCTCTGACATATTAGCAAAATGGCTTAACATACCATTTAAACATCTCCAAAAGCTTTAACTTGTTATCGGCTTTAGATAAACCGCCCACGTTCCCACGTAGGCGGCTCATTCCAGCAATTCAACTACGCATTTGTCGTCCGTTTATTCGGCTTATACGGTCTATCCGAAGTCCGCTTCTCAATATACTTCGCTTTCTTATTCGCCGCATACTCCGCTTTTTTCTCGGCGGTCATTGTAGCCCGATATTTGCGATTTTTCTCTCGTTGTTTTGCCTTGTTAATTTCGATTTTTTCAAGCCGTAATTTCTCAGCATTTTCAAGTTCCCTAATCTCCCTTGCAATCCTGATTTACGCAAGCATCCGGGATATACGCACACGGATAATCCCGGATCACGTCCACGTCCTTGTAATCATCGCAATCACAGGCACACCGGAGAATTGACCTTCTTTCTCGTTTTTCCTGCAATCGCACCGCTCCCCGGGGTCAAGGTTGGAATTGCACTCGGGACACGTTCTGTAATACGGCAACGCTTTCGCCTCCTTTCAATTCGCAGAACACAGACGTTTTTCCGCTCTTTTAGCTGCGATTTTTGAATCTATGAATTCCCGACCGCCCGGTTGTCGGAGAAAAGCTTTTACACTCTCTACTGTCGCTGCGGCGAGGTCGTTCAGCACATGAGAAGGCATTGACTTGAAATCTATGACAATCGTGTCAGTTATTTCGTCATTATGATAGGCGATAACTGCCTCTCGGGTGTCTGTCATGTCTTTACCTCGTCTTTCATATTTTTTTCGGCCCACAGAAGCATTTCTTGGGTGCGGGTGCTCAATGTTGTGGCTTTCGCCATTGTCCGAGATAGTAACGATATGGTTTTTTCTGTAATCGTTCCATCTTCTGCGGCTTTAATCACAAGGTCTTCGATTTCGTCCTCGCTTCGTTTCAAATCCATGTAAGCGGCTATGAAGTTCAAAACGGCTTTGTCGGCGCTCGATATTTCAAGCTGCGGCATTCTCGTACCGAGAGGACAATCGTGTGTGCAATAATAGTTTCTGAGTTCGGGAGCGTTGTATAGGTCTGCCATCAGATTGACTTTGTCCACAGGCATTATCTTGACATTGCCAAGCTCATAATCTGCCATTGCGGATGATGATACTCCGAGCAGCTCCGCCGCTCCTTCGCGGCTTTTTAGTCTGTCGTTGTACATTGCAGCCTCTAATCTACAGCGACAGTACACATTAGACCCCGCTTTCGTAGGGGCACTCCCCATTTACTTTACCTCGCTTTCGTTGTATAATGGAATTACGTTCAGTGCCACGGGGGATGAATGTTAAGAAATGAACTAATACGCTCTCGCATATTGTCGCTGATTAAACGCCCGTTGAGTACAGATGAAACGTGACTGCGAGACATACCCAGCATACCGGCCAATTCTTTAGGACCTGTAATGCCAAGGTCGATCATTGCCTTCTTCGCTTCCTTGCACCACTGCGGCAGTTTGTGCTTTTTGTTGCTCATAAATTTTTCTCCTCCTTTGCTGACGAAAGTAATTGACTTTCGTAATATTATTAGTTATAATGTGAAAACAGGGACGGGGTAATGTTTTGTCTTTTAGCTATCAAGCCATTTAATCTTCTGCCCGCAATTTACACAATAGGATGAAGATTTCAAGTGTTCTTTTCTCCCGCAAGAGCACTCCCATTGCATCGTGTCAAACTCGCCCGCCTTAATCCGACTGATAACATTCTTCACGGCCGATTCAAGGGCTTCTGCTATCGCAAGCTGAATCTGTTCGTTTCTCATCAGTTCCTCCTTTCTCCCCGTGACACAAGGGATTGTGTTGCGGTTGACTGTTACGTTCGATTGATACTATTGTAAGTATAATCGAGAACTCTCGATTTGTCAAGCGTTATTTTCGAGTTTTCTCAATTTCGTCATATTTCACAAATTGTTCCGCACATATTCGTGCAATTTTACTTAGGTGGTGATAGGTGTGGGTTCTGTAGATAAGATTTTAGCTTTGATGGAAGAAAAGCGTGTTAGTGCTGCTCAGCTTACCCGAGAAGCAGGCATAACGCGCGGACTGGTAACTCAATGGAAACAGCGACTGCAAAAACCGTCTATGGGAAACATCACTAAACTTGCCGCATATTTCGATGTTACAGTTGATTACATCATCGGCATAGAAAAAGACCGCCCCCACGAAGGGGAGCGGTCGGTTGACCCGACAATTGCCGGGATAATAGAAGCCGTGCAAGACATGACAGAGGATGAAGTCGCTAAGGTGCAGGAGTATGCTCAGCTCTTAAAGTTGAAACGAACTCAGCCACCATAGACAACTCTTCCGGTGTAAGTGTCGCCAAAACTTCTTCGAGGTCAATGATTTTTTGTGTCCTCAAAGCGACCTCTTGCTCCGAACACAAAGTTTTCTCGTTTTTCAATGTAATCACCTCATAAGTAATGATATATTACGCCAAGTTCTCACCTGCGCTAAGGTAGCCGAAAATAATAAAAGGAGGGCATTTCCGAACATGAGCATTAGTGAACAAGAAAATCTGCAAATCAAAAGCCTTGTGGACGAGTTCGTTCGTGCAGGAAAAGGTGTTGCCGAGCTTGTCCGTGTATTGCGTGAAAGGGGAATCTGCACTAAATATCACGCAGCCTTTGATATAGCTAACCGTGAATTGCGGAACGCTTATATTAACGCTCGTTCTGAAGGGTTGTCTCCATCGCTTGATGAAACGACACTCGAATTCTGCAAGAACGGCAAAAGCGTTGCAGAATTTGCTAACGCTCTTGTAGATAGAGGTTTTTTTGACAAGCTTGACGAGGCACGCAAGATAGCTCAATATGAAATGTTATCTTCAAGTTCAATTAAGCAAAACGATTCAATCATGCAAAGCTCATCAATTGACCGAAAAGAATGGCGGTATACAGGCTGTTGCGGAAATAACGCAGAGATTTGCCGAAACCACTCTTCTATGGACAGTCAAATCGTCCCAAAGGATAAGCCTTTTGTACTTATCGGTTCGGACGGAAAAACATATTATCCAATGTACCCTCGCGACCCGATTCTTCCACCCGAAGAACGGATAGAATGTACATGTCTTTGTCAAGGTATTGTCAGAGATGACGTTCTCGGTTTGACACTCGAAGAACGCAGGGAACTCCAAGCTCGCATCATTGCCAAAGACGATGGCAAATGGGAAAAAGAGCTTAATGCACGCAATAGAGCACGAGCCGGAATTAAGTGAACCGTCAATATATCATAATCACGCTAAGGCAGCGTGCAAAATAAAAAGGAGGAATTTCACATGGAGGAATTTATTGTATTTATAGTTTTCTTTGCTATTTGTGGCATTGTCATTTATGCGGGCGTTCGATCCATTCAAAAAGCCAAGAAGATAAGTGCTGAAAAGCAAGAAAAGGCATCCGCACGATCCGCACACATATACGGGACAATAAAGCATTACGACGGGCTGCCCTTTCCGGGAGGAGTCATGGTTGAGATGTACTACGGGAAAGATGCAATTTGTTTTACAAAGGACAACCAAGAGGTAACATTAGACCGCATCAAAGTGGTAAATATGGATGTCTGCAGCGGAAAAGATCTGAAAGCTAATTCATCAAGCGGCGCTGTTGGTGCAGGATTTCTTTTGGCAGGCGCAACCGGAGCGGCAATCGGTGCTTTGGCGGCAAGCGGCACTTATCTTGTCATATCGTACAAAAAAGACGAAGAATTAAAACTCATCTTACTCGATACTTTTGGAACTGCCATACCAATTCAAAAGCTAATCAAAGACTTCAAAGCCGGCCTTGGTAAAGAAGTCGAAAAGATTGAGCTGTGATAAAAACCTCTTCTACCGCTTGCAATACAAACGAAACGGTTAAATTATTCTGAATCACGCTATAACGGAAGAAGGGGAGAACTGTGGAAACATCGCTTTCGCAGGTTCAGTCACTTGTCAGCGATTTTATACCTGAGTGGGTTATGGAGTTGCTTTGGTTTACAGACGGGCCGCAGGAAAATATTAAAAATATTCCCGGATCAAAATATGATGCGAAAAGATCGGTTTCGGTTTCTTCGCACGGTGTTACAATCAATATCTCGCACCACAACGGAACATACGGCGAACCAAGTGCCATTTCGCTCAAACTTCCGGTCGAATACGTTACGGACTATGCTGATGTATCAAGCCCTGGCTATTATCCAAGCTATCAGGGTTTCAGTCCTAAACAACGTTGGATTTATTTGAATTGGCTTAAAAATCCTCTCGAAAAAATCGACGTTGGCTATGTATTCGTTTTTTATTATGGTCTCGAAAGACACCTGCTGCCCGACGGTAAATACGATAAAGCATTTGATGCTATCCGTCTTTTAAGAAAATCCCACCCGAAGATTGACAGTTATGCCTTCGAGGCTCTTTTGATAAGTACAATATTGCACGAAGACAGAGAGCGATACTTACAGCTTATCGAAGGGCATAAAGTTTCGTTTTGGGCACCATACTTGGCGAGCAAGAGACATTTTGGCGTAGGGGTAACTGCTGATGAAATAATCCGACTCGCCGGAACATTCGGTTTCAAAAACAGGCGATACATAAACAGTGATAATGACTTGTTCCGCAGTATACTCGAGGGAATACTTATCAACAAATATGCGTCTGTATCACTTCCTCTTGACATGATAGATATGACTGCTTGTCCGAAAGTGCCGTCATGCTATTTAGCAAACTATTCTATCAAGCCGGAAATTCGTCAGTTCCATCTTCCGAACATTGCCGACAGTGACGAATTTAAAAAGACCGGATTTGAGTTGTTGGCTCAGACACACGAATCGGTAAAGGTACTGCTCAAAGAGCGAAGACAGCAACATGACAACAGCTCTTAATCTGTATATTCGTCATCGTGCAAAAGGAACCCCCGTTGCCCCGTTGATGTTAGGCACGTTTTGGACACAAATTGTGCCTGCAATCGCTATTGTACCATAAAGCGGATGTAAAATAAACACATCATGTATTTACTTTGGAGGTGTGTTTATGGCTATTAAAAGTCTATCTATCCGCATTGATAACGAAATGTTAGATAAGCTGCACGTTGTAGCCGACTATGAGGGGCGTTCGGCAAACAGTCAAATTTTGATTTTAATCCGCGATTGTGTTGAAAAATACGAAGAAAAGCATGGCGTTATCAGGGTAAGAAATAATTCTGAGTCTACTACTTGAGATTGTTTGTTTTCTTTTTACGTTTATATTATAAGAGGTCTATTGGGAAAAAGGCGTTTTTGTGAGATAATCACGAATACGGTTATTTTAGGGATGTTGGAGGGTGGTGATGGCGAATTGGCACAAAAAAAGGCAAACAGCGGTAAGCCCGAAGCAGTCGGGGTCATTTATGCACGTTATAGCAGCCACGCGCAAAAGGATGCGAGCATAGAGCAACAGGTGGAGGAATGCACGAAGTACGCAAAAGAGAGCGGCATCCAAATAGCTCATGTTTATGCTGACCGCGCTGTCACCGGAAAAACAGACCTCCGCGCCGACTTCCAGCGGATGATGAAAGACGCTGAAAAGGGCAAATTTAATTATGTGCTATCGTGGAAGTCAAACCGAATCGGACGGAATATGCTCCAAGCTATGATGAACGAAGCCAAGTTAAACGACCTCGGCATTCGAGTTCTGTACACCGAAGAGGATTTTGACGATACCGCTGCCGGCCGATTTGCTCTCCGCTCCATGATGAATGTCAATCAATTTTACAGCGAAAATATGGCTGAAGATGTAATGAGAGGAATGCTTGATAACGCATCCCGCTGTAAAGTAAATGGACCGCTACCGTTTGGGTACAAAAAAGGTGAAGACGAACGATACGCTCTTGATGAGCCAAAAGATGCGATTGTGCGCGAAATATATACTCGTGTCGCTTGCGGAGAATCGTTTGTGGATATAGCAAATGATTTGAACGCAAGGGGAGTGCTAACGAGCAGGGGTAGTAAATGGAATAAAAGCAGTTTCCACACGCTGACCACGAATGAGAGATACATGGGAATATACATTTATGATAGTGTCCGAATTGATGGCGGTATCCCGCAAATTGTAGGCGAAGACCTTTTTTATCAAGTTCAGGAGGTGTTAAAAACGAAAAAGAATCCACAAGGCCGGCACCGTGTCAACGGTGATTATCTGCTTACAGGAAAACTGTTTTGCGGAAGGTGTGACAGTCCAATGGCTGGCATATCCGGCACAGGCAAGTCTGGCAAATTGCACTACTATTACATCTGTCAAAAGAAGCGAAATGAAAAAGCGTGCGACAAAGCGGCCGTCCGCCGCGACTGGATAGAGTCAGAAGTGGCAACCGCTATAAAGAAACACATCTTAAACGATGAAATAATAGAGCAAATCGCCACCGCTTCTGCCGAATACAGTCGAAAGCACAAGGAGCAATCTCATGTAGTCATGTTGGAAGCTCAACTCTCAGAAAATAAAAAGGCAACAAAAAACCTGCTCACGGCAATAGAGCAGGGGATTATATCTCCGGTCACCAAGGACAGGCTTATGGAATTAGAGCAGGAACAAGCACGGCTCGTTGGAAGGCTCGCCATAGAGAAGTCGGATGCACCGGAGGTCACTAAGGAACAAGTAGTTGCTTGGCTTGAATCGTTCCGCAATGGAGACCCGGAGGATAAGAAGTACCAAGCAAAACTATTTGATACTTTCCTCGTATCGGTCTATGTCTATGATGATGACTTAATTATTGGTTTCGGATTCTCGGGGAGTAAGAGCAAGGTGAGGGTTCCGCTCAACAAAGACCTTGTAGACGGCATAGAAAACGATACCAGCACCGCTTCGGCGGGGGTTCGTTTAAGCTCTCGTACGGGTCACCACAAGAGAGTTATACGAACCACTCAGGGGAGTTTATCCATGCGCCAACACACTCATTAGGACTTGCGTTTTACGGCGCACTTGCCGTTGCTTATGACAAACTGGGAATAGATGCCGAGTGGGATTCTCTTTTATCGGCGGTGGCAGAAGAATGTGCGAACATGGAAACGGCACTCAGGGCTGTGGCGATAGAAAATGAACCCAATCCGGCGAAGATAAATTGGAATTGTTGATGCTATGGAAATATATAAAAATCCGAATTGCAAGAAAATAAGGGGCAGCCACATTTTAGAGGTCAGTTGTGCTTATTGCAAATGCTTTATCGCCAATTACCAAAAGGTCGGCGAGAGCAATTTTGTAAAAATGTACAACGACCGAATTATTGACGGCGCGCTTGATTTTTCCGAATATCACGGAGCGATATTCTGCCCGAATTGCAATGAGCGAATCGCCACGCGGTATATTACCAAGATGGATAAAAAAGAGGCATACAGGCTCGTGCCGTCTGCTTTTCACAAAAGGAAGGTCGTAAAATAATGAATATTTTTAATTTACCACCCCTTCCTCTGCCGGAAGAATTAACGACGGTATTAGCCGAAAACGGCAACGTCCGTATTGTGCGGATTATCAGCACAGGGCAAACCTCGGATTGGTACGACCAAGCCGAAACGGAGTTTGTCGTTCTTTTAGAGGGCAGCGCAGTCATTGAATACGAGAACGGAAAGACTGTTGCCTTGTCAAAGGGCGATACACTCTTGATAAAGCCCCATGAACGGCACAGGGTGAAAACCCCTAACGACAAGCTGACGGAATATATATGGGTCATATGATTGTCACGGCGGTGCGAATTTTTGGATATTCTCCGTTCCGCTACGCTCCACTCCGAATATCCAAAAATTCGATAGCGCTTAACATTACCACAAACTTCTTAAATCTAAAATAGACCAAATGTTTGACAACGGGAGACCCGATTGTAAAATATTTGTCAAAAAGACTTGTATTTTGTCATTAATATGTTATAATGAAATTGAATATTAATCTAAAGGACAAATCTTATGAAAACAGCCGTATTCTACGACCTCGAAAATCTAGGCTTGATAAACAAAAACGGCGAGTTCACGAAAGTCTTTGACAGTCTGCAAAAAAAGATACAATCAAGCGATATAGTCGGCAAAATTGTCCTGCAAAAAGCCTACATAAGTAAGGCAAATTCCTCACTTCTTAACATAAAAACCGTGCTTGAAAGCAAAAACATCGACCTTGTTGAAGTCGGGCCTTTGCTTGACAGCGGGCAGAAAAAGAAAAATCTCGTTGATTTCAAAATGGCGGTAGACGTCACTGCGACCATTACGACAAAAAGAAGCATCGCCACCGTAGCAATAGCAAGCGGGGACAATGACTTCGGATTCTTGTGTGAGCAAGTCAAGCAGTTAGGTAAGAATTTGCTGCTGATTTCACGTTATATTTCAACGGGGAATGCCCTGCTGAACCTCTGTGACGATTGGATTGATGTAACTAACCAGACACTCTCGGCTAAATTTATTATTCATGCAGTAAATCGCCGAATCACTGCTGATTATTCAAAGATGGGGTTTTTCTCTTCGCTGGGTAGCTTTTTACACGCGATTGAACAGGACTCTTTTCTCATTCGCTGTATGACTAAAACCGGACTTCCTGTAGGTAATTTTGTGGGGTTATTAAATGAGAGAAAAATCTCGTGTAGTTATCAAACTATGGGGTTTCAGAGTATCGCAGAACTCTTAAAAGTATACTTGGCAAATTCAAGTTTTGAGTTTACGCCTCATGGTTATATTAAATTCTCACCGGATAAAAAACCAGTGTCTGAGGTCAATTTAATTGGATATTTTTTGCGTCTGCCGCAGGACTATTCACGCGAGAAATTGTTGAAATATTATGACATTGTCGCACAAAGCGATGACATTGACGAGTTGATGAAATATATAATGTTCATGCGTAGAAACGGCATGATTAAAAATAATAAACTGTGTTATAAAAGAACATTCAAGGCAACAATTCGCAAGCACGTCCGCGCGGCTATGGAAAAGGCGGGGATTGTGCTTAGTGATGAGGCGACGGGGGAGATTGATAAGAGAATATGAAATTGAAAACAATTTAATTTGCAACAACTTGATGAAGTTGCTACGATGCACATTTTACCAACTAAATAAAAAAACGCCGTTGTTATTACAGCGTTTTGCTTGTTTAATGAGAGGGTTTATGCCGATTGATAGATAATCTCACCTGTTTTGATGACGTGTTCAACAAAGCCGCTTGGGTCTTGCGTTTCGTCTAACAGATGAGGTTCAACATCAAGGAAGTTATCAATACCCCAACGGATTTTGTGCAAAAGTATACGAGCGTTATACCAATCCTCGCCGCCGACCCCACGCACTAACACCGCTATATCAATATCGCTCTCGGCGTTCGGCTCACCGTTGACATAAGAACCGAAAAGTATGACTTTATCGGGCGTTAAAACTTTTTTCACCGCCTCGGAGTATTCGTTTGCTATTTCCCTAACTTTTCCTTTGTCCAACATAAGAATTCCTCCGTTTCCTTTAATAATCGTGTACAAATTTCAAAATTAAGCGTTTTTGCGATTTCCGCTTTATATTCGGGATAACGAGCTTCTACTTGAAGCGGCGTTAAGTCAACTAACAAAGCAACTTGCTTTTCCGATAAACTATCCGTGAGCCCTGCAAGTGCGGCTAATTTAACCAAATCGTGTTTTTTGGGCGGTATTTCCGATGTAATGTTTGCTATAAACGCCTTTAATGATTTTTCTACTATCAAATGACAGAAGAACCCCGATTGCAAGAATTTTTTGCCATCTAATAACAACCTTGCAACAGAAATATCCTCATCAGCAGTTTTTAACCAGTATTCAACCTTGTTAAGCATATTTTCGCTCCCTTATCTCTATTAACATCATTCTACCACCTTTCGGGTGAAAAGTCAAGACGTTTTACAAAAACACTGCTCCCGCCCTCTCCCGTTGTCAAACATTTGGTCTATTTTAGATTTAGAAGTTTGTGGTAATATTAAGCGCTATCAAATTTTTGGATATTCGGAGTGGAGCGTAGCGGAACGGAGAATATCCAAAAATTCGCACCGCCGTGACAATCATATGACCCATATATATTCCGTCAGCTTGTCGTTATGCCACGGTGTGCGGGGTTTGATGAGCTTGTGGGTAATTTTCAACCTCTGCAATTCTTCCTCAAACGGACACAACTTTTCATCGCTGATGAATTTGCAGGTGAACTCCGTCCCGTTGTCGGTCTGAATACACATAATCTCGAACGGGAACTTTTTCAGAAGCATTTTCAAAAACTTAACCGAATTTTCCGGCGTGTGTTCCTCGAATCCGCACACAAACCGCCATCGGGTACACTCGTCTATCGCCGTCCATTGATACATGGCCAGGGTTGTCATAGGCAAAGCACTCGCCGCGCGTTACCTCTTTGTAGCCGACCTTTGCTGTGCGATGCTCTAAGGTGGTGAGGACACTATTTGTTTCAAACTATACCCCGTATAATGCAAAAATATGAAGTTCAAAAGTTTGCTTCCGTACCCTTTCCCATGCCATTTTTCATAGGTGGCTATGTTTTTGAGTTCACAAACATCATCGCTTTCTTTGGTAACTACACAAACGCTTTTCAAGTCGCCGTCATATAAGGCGAAAAGTTCGCCTCGTTCTAAATATTTGTCAATCATAAATTCCGACTCATCAGCTAATAAGAGCAAATCAAGAAAATCCTTTTTATTGCTCCCCACGATTTTAACCTCAATCATGTTTTAATCTCCTACAATAGTTAGTCGCTCTGTCCATTATGCTTATTACTCTACGATTTAACTAAACCCAAAATGCCCATCTAACATCGAATTTATCAATAAATCTAATGGTACAAGGACTGTAATTTGTGGGTTGCATTGGACTAACTGTAATACTTTCAAGCTGCATAACTGAATAGGCGTTTTTTAGGTCATCCTCATTGTTAAATCGAACAGAAAGCTGGTATCCACCCGACTTAGAAATCCCATCATTATCTCCAAAATCGTTTAACATAAGCAGCTCACCGTGAATCACAATTTCAGCGTGAACAACGAGATGTGAATTAGAATCCTCAAAGAGTGTTTTTACGGTGGCATCCAGAGCACTCTTATACATTTCTATAGCCTCTTTACAGTTACCGTTTAAGTAAATATGTGTTGTCAGCATATAAGCATCTCCTACATAGTATTCCCATAATTCTTGTGTCTTTCGCAAGAATCCCGATAATCGGCTTTCCAATAGCGAAATCTGTTTATCTCCGCATACTTTTACTCAACATAGCAATCTCCTTATTCCGCGCAGATTTTAGCCGCAGATACTCCGCCTTGTCCTCGGAAAAGCTGACATCTTGCTTTAATTTCAAGTAACTTTCCCAACGCTCGCGGGATAATTCGCCGTTTTCGAGTGCGAGTTTTATTGCACAACCGGGTTCGCTTTCGTGGCGGCAATCGGAGAACTTGCAGTTTGACGAAGCAAGAAATTCTTCAACATCGGCGAAGACTTCACCGAGACCTTCGTCCGCTTCCCATAGTCCAAGTTCGCGCATACCCGGCGTGTCGATGAGCATTGCGCCCGACGGCAACATGAAAAGCTGACGGTGAGTTGTGGTGTGTCGCCCTTTGCTGTCGTCCTTGCGGATTTCTTTGACCGCCATGACCTCGTCATTCATGAGTGCGTTGACAAGGCTCGACTTCCCGACTCCCGACGAACCGAGGAAAACAATAGTCTTGCGCGGTTTTATAAAGTCGGATAACTCATCAAGCCCCGCGCCTGTTTTTGCACTCACGGCATAAACCGAAACGCCCACCGCCGTCGCTTCAACCTGCCTAAGTTGTGCTGTGTAATCCTCGACTAAATCTGATTTTGTGAGTATAACACAAGGCACTGCGCCGCTTTGCCATGCGAGCGCGAGGTAGCGTTCGAGGCGGCTGATGTTGAAGTCGTGGTTGAGCGATTGCATTATGAAAACGTAATCGAAATTTGCGGCGATTGCTTGTTCGCCGCGTCCGGGCGTGGGGTCACGGCGGGAAAAGAAAGTTTTTCGCGGCAGGGTTGTGATAATTCTGCTGTCGCCTGCGGGGTTGTAATCAATCAGGGCAAAGTCGCCGACAGTCGGGAAAAGAGTGTCGCTGTTGTTAAGATATTT
>Ga0099364_10008823_pt1 | contig 14114 bp, 15 predicted proteins | sample TergutTh196P3_FD_73070 | JGI IMG/M metagenome (GOLD analysis project Ga0099364, IMG submission 73070) | Microcerotermes parvus P3 segment gut microbial communities from Pointe-Noire, Republic of the Congo - Th196 P3 | ecosystem: Host-associated > Arthropoda: Insects > Digestive system > Gut ... | reverse complement strand
GGTCTTCGGACTGCTCAAGCCGCCTGAAAACCCCGGAAGTATTGTCTTTTCCCATATCAAGCAGGAAATCACCATACTGTTCCGGGCTGTAAGCGGGTTGGAGATCAAAACATCCGAGGTTTTCCGTGATATTGATGATATCCTCAATGCTGCCGCAATGACGCTTCGCCTCCAGCGCGGCGGCGAACAACTCGTATTCCTCCGGGCGCATGGCGGCTATTTTCACAGCCAGGTAGTTGAGCTCGTCTATATCAATATTATCGGGAAGCAAGTCCTCAAGCGCCGGGAGTACAGACTCGAAAGCAGAAATGTAAAGGATATGGTTGGCTGTGCCGTCGATACCGGCATTCTCCAGCAACCGGCTAATCGCATCTTTATCCGTGGGGTACTCGATGATTTCCGAGCATTGTTCGTTGTTATCCCCGGCATAGGTATATTCCACTCGGAAAACCCATGTGATGTTGTCGTAATCGCTTGGGTGCGGCCCCTCCGCGTTTTCATCGCGGTAGGGGCTTGGGCGTTCGCCTATGTCCCAAATCGGCGGCGCTTCTTCGGACTTATTTACATCATCCGCGGCAATATGTTCAATCATACCGCATCCTCCCAAAAGGACTCCTGATCATATTCTATCAGGGGGACAACGCCGTAGCCTTTGAGTGTCTCGTACAGGAAAAGCCGCCCCTTCTGCGTCCAGCAAGTATGCATCGCGGTGGTGGTTTCATTGATTGGATAGGTTCGGGTCCTCACATAGCCCTTACCCGCGAATTTTTGATACAAAAGCCAAACGCCGCCGCATTTATACTGGATGCGCAGCTTGTGGAGCAGTTTATTGAACGCCGCCGCAGATACGCCGTAATCTTTGGCGATTAAGCTGACAGGCACCGTGTTTTTGGATTGTAAAATCAGGTCGCAGTAGATAGCCTTGGGCGCCAGGGCATCCACCTTATCCTGCAGGGCGGCGGTTTTGCCTTTTTCGGCCTGCAGCTTCCGAAGAAGCTCGAACGCGAACTCCTGGCTTTGCTCCGCGGCCTCCAGAACCTCTTCCACGATGTATGCCCCGTGCTTGCGGATGGTGGGGAGGACCTCAGACGTGACCCAGCGCTTAAAGCGTTTCGCAGAAGGGAGCTTACTGGACAGGATCAGGCTATACAGGCCGGATTCGTTAATTATTGTGATTCCGCGGTTGTTAATTTCGGAAGTACCGTTTCGGTAGTTCTGGCGATCTTCCGCATCAACATGCCGATTTATATCTCGGCTACCGTTCTGGTACGCAAGCACATCCGTGATATCCTTGCCCACGAACCACGGCTCGCCGCCGATATCAATCACGCGGATCTTCCCGAACTCTGTGTTCTCAAAAACTTGCAATTGTTTCATTATCATAACTCCTTCGCTAAATTGAAATAGCCGCCTTGCGGCGGCGCGGTTGATTTTGTTCACACTCCAGATTTTTGGCATGGAGCAAAGCCTCGTTGTAATCCTTACCAACACCCGGCGGGTTGATTGATACGCGGATATGGGAAAACCGTTCGTCAGCCGACAGTTTGGCCTGGATGCTTTGAGCCGCAGTCTGCCCCGGCTCGTCATTATCCAGGCACAGGGCGACGCGGGTGATCTGCGGGTTGCGCTCCAGAAAGGCAATCAGCGCGGTATCGGCTGTCCCCGCCAGCGACAGCCTGTACCCGTTCCAATCCCAGCCCTCCCGAAGCTGGAGCGTAGCATGTGAAAGCGCGTCAATAGGCGCTTCGAACACGGCGAGGTGTCGGCTGGCGGGATTGTTTGCCGGTATGCAGAAGCTAAAACGCTTATCGCTGCCGGGCGCGTCTTGCTTCATATCGCCGGAAATCCCGCGCATACAGGCGAATCGTTCCATACCGGTTTCATCTTTCCCCACGAATACACAGACGGCATTGCCGTTATACCGGGCTTCGTATAACATCCCGGCGGATATGCAATCTCCGATGATATCAGGATGGATACCGCGATCATATAGATACGATACCATGCGGGTGGCGCAACGGACGGCTTTGGGCAGGGATAACTCCCGCTTCTTTTGTGGGGGTAGCTTGCTTCGCAAGCGTGTTGAACTGCACATGAACTGCCGTTCATGTTCGTTCGCATTATACGCGGGGATTGGTGTGGAGCGCTCCCCGGCCAGCGTCTCCACCGCCTCCACAAAACCGATGCCGCGTACTTTCAACAGGTAATCAAGCGCCGATGTGCCGCCAACGCCCCGGCTGTTCCACCGCCACTTGCCGTTGGAAATGACAAGGCTGTCGTGGGTGGCCGTAACATATCTGTCCGCGCCCTGTCGCACAAGCTCGTGCGGCTCATGGGCTTGGAGATAAGACAGCAAGTCGATTTCACGCGCACGCCGGATTTGCTCCGGGCTTACTCCGGGGAAGATAACCACCTCCATATTGATGTGATAATACCGCTTTAATATACGGATTATATTCTTTTCATTTTGGGCTTGACTTGTGCCAACCTTGCCGCTATTGTTGTGTTGCCGATCACAAATCGAGCAGAAAGGATGGTTAAGATGAACAGCAAAACAAACAGGGGTGCCTTGTACTTCGTCACAGAGCAGGCGTGTTGCTTCGCTCAATATCGGGGCATGGAAAACGAACACTTCCTTGCCTGCAAGGAAGCAGCGGAATACCTTGCGGGCGGTAACGCAGACGCGCTCCGGGACTTCCACGAAAAAACCACAAGCACAAAGCTGGACCCGAACGCGGACTACGACACCGAGGACTATGCCGGCAAAGAGCGTGATATCCACAGCGCGTTAGCTGAACTGGCAGGCATCGCCAAAAGCCCGGATACGCCGGATAATACGAGAAGCACGCTCATGGAAGTCGCGGGAATAATCGCGGCTTTTTATGATGTGGAAATCCCGGAAACTGTACCGGCATGATACACAGCAGGATATATCACCGGCATGGCGGCAAAAGCCGCTGTGCCTCATTCTGAAGCTGTTTGAAAACCTTGCCCGGCCTTGGGGCGACCCCTTTTTCTCGCAGGCACAGGATGCATATCCAGACCGAAGGTCTCCGCAAGCGCGTCAGCGGCGGCAATCAGGCCGTATTCATCATCCGGCGGCGATTCAAGGTTTACCGATTTTACATAGGCTTTATATTCGGGCATTACGTCCATAATAATGAAAGCTCCTCTCTTCGGTGTAGGATAAAATCCCATCACGCCTACTCATCGCAATCCTGCCGGTTGCCGTAGATTTCTTCGCCTAGAAATCCTTTGAGGTCCAGGTGGGCGGGTATACGCCGGATTGTGGGCAGCAAGTCCCAGCCAATCTCACTGGTGAGGTATCCGAACGGCGTGAACACGCCCATTTCCCGTATGGAAAGCTTCCTGCCGATAGCGCGGTGATCAGTCAACTGTTTGATTGCATCGTCGTCGGCGTGCTGTTTGGGAATGGCGATAAAACGCGCGCCCAGCTTTTCCTCGTCGGTAACCCCTGGAAGGACTTTGTAAAAACTTGTGCGGAAAGTATAGTCGATGAATTGCCCTACATGGATGAAGTAGCAATCAGAATCGCTGATGACGCATAGCTTCAAAATTTCCTCATCGGTAAGCCCGTTAAGCCGTGCGGCAAGGTGGTTTACGACAGACAGCGGTGTATCCATAAGCAAACCGCGCCCGATTGCCGGAACGCGGCAGTTATACTCACTGATTATGAAATCGCCGTTACTGCCACCGATTTTTTCAATAGCGGAGGCAAACTTACGTTTGCTTGCGGGAAGTGGAAGCCATACACGGTTGTTGCCGCTTTCAAGCTGCACAGCGATGTACATAGGCATTTTCCGTTTAATTTTCATTCTGATGCTCCTCCTTTTGATACGATAAGATGTGTTTGCAGATTACAGAAATGTACGGTTTTAAGTTACTAAAGCTCCTCTCCATGAGTTTTGCGCGGCCTGCCGTGTCTTGGTTTGTCGGCTATCCCTCCTTGCGGCCTGGACTCGAAATTTCCGCTTCAAAGCGTTCGCTATATTCCGGATTATTAATCACCTCATTTGCTAAAAACGCTTTGAAAAGCGATTTTTGATTTTTTGTGCATAACAAAAAAACGGTGGTATCCCCCGAAGCCTCGCTGAAGCTTTGGGGGATACCACCGTTTTCTCGAACACACCAAGGCCGCAATACTATTAGTGGTAATTGTGGCCTTATATTGCGATCTTAAAACGCTTGTAACTATGCGGATAATTTATCTAAGGCCGCAAGGCCGCAATCAAAATTTGTATACACCGTTGCGGATATTGACGAAAGTGTGGTATACTAAGGCTAATATATAACTAAGGTGGCGCAAATGGAAGAACGAACATATACACGGCGGTACAGCACACGCCAGAAAACTGCCGTGAAATGGCTTTGGCATCCGTACATACCTATTGGCAAGGTGACTGTAATCCAAGGTGATCCGGGGACCGGCAAAACTACGCTTGCGTTGGCGATTGCGGCATTCCTGTCAACAGGCAGGCCGTTCCCCGGAACGCAGAACGAGCCGCTCACAGGCGAATCAATATATCAATCCGCAGAAGATGACCCGAATGACACAATCACTCCGCGTCTTTTAGCGTTGGGCGCTGACTGTGAAAAGGTATCTGATATCAGCGTTCCGTTTAATGATATCGACAAAGACTGCGAGGTGCTTGAAAACGCTATCCGTGAGATTGGTGCGCGGTTGGCTGTGATTGATCCCTGGCAGGCGTACATAGGTAGAGGAAATGACATGAACCGTGCGTCCGACGTCCGCAGGCTGATGAGCGGGCTCGCTGTGTTGGCCGCTAAAACCGAGTGCGCGATTGTTGCCATAGCGCATATGAATAAGTCCCAAGGCGCGAAGAACCTGTACAGGGGGCTAGGGTCAATTGACTTCGCGGCGTCGGCGCGTAGCGTATTACAGGTCAGCCTATCGGATGAGGATAGGGATATCCGAATCATGTCGCATATAAAGAGCAGCCTGTCCCGTGAAGGGGCGCCGCTTATGTTTACAATCGGCGACGATTCGGAGTTGGATTTTATTGGCGTATATGGCGACGAGGATGCTATTTATATCAACGGTGATGAGGGCGGCGAAGAAACAAAGCGCGAGATGGCGAAGGAAATAATGGTGCAGTTGCTCACGGATGGACCGAAACCTGGCAAAGAGGTGCATGAAGCTTGCAAGGCGGCCGGGGTTGGCAACAGGACAATTGATACGGCAAAGAGCGAACTGAGGGTCAAATCGGTTAAAAAGGCAAAGGAATGGTATTGGGCTTTATAGCGTGGAAAACATATTATAGTAGAAATGCAATCAGTATTGTGGTATACTGGAAGTAAAGAAAGAGGGGTTACCGCAATGTCAAGACTAAAGAACACATTTAAGACCGATATACTTTTCAAGTCATTGTTTATCAAGCACCCGGACTTGCTAAAACGGCTGATAGCGCATATACTAAAAATACAGTTTGACAGCATCAAGCAGTTTGAAATCGCCAACCCTGAAATGCCACCGGAGATTATGGGGAACAAGTTTTGCCGCCTTGACATTCACATGATGGTGGACGGTCAGCAGATTAATCTTGAGGTGCAGGTAGAGGACGAAAAAGACTTCCGTGAGCGTGCCTTGTTCCATTGGGCGCGGATTTACGCAAACGCTCTCCCCGCCGGTGGGAAGTATACCGATTTGCCGCGCACAATAGTCATAAGCATACTCGCGTTCAACCTGTTTGACTGCGCGGAGTTTTTCTCGGAATATCAAACCCTCGAAGTCACGCGCCATACCCCTCTGACGGATAAACAGCTATTGTATTTCTTTGAATTAGGCAAGCTTCCCGGTGAAATGAGCAAAGACGATTTACTGTTGTTATGGCTGGCGTTATTCAAAGCTGATACAGAGGAAGAATTAAAACAGATTGAAGCATTGGAGGTGCCGGAGTTGAATCAAGCGATAAACGCATATCACAGCGTTACAGCTTCATCAGAATTTCGTGAGTTAGAGCGCCTGCGCGCCAAAGCACAGCATGACGAGGCACAAGCTTTGTATAATGCGGAGAGCAGAGGGCGACAAGAGGGGCGGCACGAAGGTCAACAAGAGGAACGCGCAAAATGGCAAGATGTTGTTGCTGATAAAGATGCCGAAATTGCACGGCTTCGCGCACAACTGGATGTACGCTTATGAGCATTTCTGAAACGCCTGCGCTTGATGCTTGGAATGCAAAAGTGTCTACTCCTGAACGTATGCAACTAGAAATTGAACGCCTACGCGCCAAAGCACAGCATGATGAGGCACAGGCTTTGTATAATGCGCGGCAAGAGGAACGCGCAAAATGGCAGGATGTTGTTGCTGATAAAGATGCCGAAATTGCACTTCTTCGCAAACAGTTGGATGAGCGTTCATAAGTGTTTCTGACTGCGCTTCAGTCCTGTGCCGCTCAACGTGGCCGTGAGTTTGTAATGATGACTGCCGGATTATAAAACAGATGATAATACCGCCACAAAAGAGAGTTTGAATGCCATCCATCCAACTAGCGCATGAATGGCATTTGGGATGCCATTCATGTGGTGGAAAGAATGCCATTCAACTGTTAGACAATCTGTGAAATTCTACTATTTTTGCAATGCGGTAAAATGTTCTTTTCAAGAGGATTTATTTGTGGTATAATATATGAGAAAATCATAATAATGGCTTAAGAATGCGAATATATCCCACCGGTGTTTTATTAAGTGGGGGAGCGTTTCCAACCCGTCCGTTAGAGCGCTTGAATGGCATTCAAGAGGTAGTCGGTTCGATCCCGATCGTCTCCACCACCGACAAGGGCTTGCGGGCATTACCGCAAGCCCTTTGTGCTTAGATGAATATATAGGGGGAGGCAAACATGGCTTTTACAATGACACATTTAATTATTTCGGAAAATATCTCTAAAATCTTTACAAGTCATATTAAAGATTTGCCCCAATTCTATCTGGGCAGTATTGCCCCCGACGCCGCGCACCAAAGAGCAAATTACAATTCAGAATATAAAAAAGCTTCTCATTTAATTACCGGAGATGAGCAGTGGGGTTTTATAACTAAAACCGACGAATGGAAAAACAATGTAACCGCGTTCTTAATAAAAAACAGGAACTCTGAGAATCTTGATTTTATTTTGGGTTATGTTACCCATGTGTTAGGTGATATATACAATACGATACATATGTGGAATCCCTTCAAGTTGAAGTACGCCGATGAATTAAAAGAGTTAACCTATGGAAACATACATCATCAAGAATGTAATAAAATAGATATTGAATTGGCTTTGACTTATTATGGTAGAAATGATTTTTGGTTTTACCTCGCAAAATCTAAAAGCATTGACCTGCCAAACATTATTTATGCGGCTGAAATTGATAAACAAAAGGATTTAATATTAAACTCGTGGTATAAGGGAAAAGAACGTCAAGACCTATTATCAAATAAAGTAAGGACATACGATAATGAAATGGATTTTATTAAAAATACTACGAGTTTTGTTGTTGATATTTTAAATGAATACTTAGCATAAATAACAAAAACGGGTTCTTCGAAGCTGCCGATTTGCGGGAGCTAGCATACCGACTCGGCGGTTGCAGGACCATGTCGGCGACAACATGGATATTTTTGAGGCGATGGTGAATGGTTGCGTTGGTGAAATTAATGCCCTTGCGGTTGCGGACGCCCTGCTCGAACAGATAGGTCGCTATTCGCTGTAAACCGTATCCTTTTGTGATGTAGAGATCAAAGATTTGCCGGACGACCGCCGTTTCTTCCCCGTTGATGATGTACTTCTTGTTTTCGTCAATGCTGTAGCCCAAAGATAGTCCCGCGCCCGTGTATAGACACTTCTCGGCGTTTAACGCCATACCGCGCTTAATTTTCTGCCCCAACTCGACTGAATAATACTCTGAAAGTCCCTCGAGCATTGATTCCAAAAGGATTCCGCTTGCGTCTTCGGTGATGTTCTCACGGGCGGACAGGACTTTGACGCCGTTCTTTTTGAGGATTCTTTTGTAATGGACTGAATCATATCTGTTGCGGGCGAATCGGTCTAACTGGTAGACGAGGACGAAATTGAACTGCCGTTTGGCTGAATCCGCAATCATGCGTTGGAACTCCGGGCGGTTATCCGCTCCGGTACCCGAGATAGCGCGGTCGATATACTCGCCTATTACTTTATAACCGTTGCGTTCCGCATAATCATGGCACACTTTAAGCTGTCCTTCGATGCTTTGCTCCGACTGCGAGCTTGAACTGTATCTGCAATAAAGCACAATAGGAATCATTTATATTCGCCATCCCTCGTTCTTTGGATATATTTATTTACTATTTGATATGCGTGAGTTTCAGCCCCTTTGGGATATGTAAAGGTTTGCTTTTGCATCACTTCAATGGCTATTTTTCTAAATAAATCCATTGATGACAGCAAAGCATTTATCATGTCTGATTGATTATATTTTGCATACGCAACAGTCAGACCATCAAGTATCCATTTGTCTGCCCATTTCTCAATAAAACGCCCATTATACCAAACATCCTTGCTACTGCTTAGACAAGAATAGTTTTCAATCATCGTCAGTAATAATCGCTTCATGTAAACGTCCAAGCAGGATTTAGCCGTGAACAACTCTCCACGCGATACTTTTTTCATTGTCCAAACACAATGAAAAAAGTAATCGTTTATTAAGTTTTGCAATTCTTCTTCAGATAAATTTGCGGAGTTAGTTGCATCAGAGGTGTATTTTGATTTTTCGATACTTTCCGATATTCCAATTTTATCTTTTATTATCCTATAATCTCGGGCAAATATTACGCCGGATTCATTGTTCTGTATGGTTTGCGATTGTTTTTCGTTGAGAATGACAAAATCCACATCCGAGCCATCGTCAAACAATATGCGGCGTTCTTTCGCTCCGAAAAGAGTTGGTTCTATAAATGAAATATGAAAGTCACCGATACCCCTTAACCAATCATATGATAACAGATATTGTTCGGGATTTGTAACGATTATGATTATGTCTATATCAGAGTATTCGTCAGCAATAGAGTCAGATCTTGCTTGTGAGCCAATAATTATTGCGGCTAATACCTCTGCATCATTTTCAAGCAGCTCAGAAATTTTCTTTATATTTTCGACCTGCCGGTTCATAATGCCCCACCGCCTTTCGTCACCATGTCAATCAGCGTTTGTTTCAGCTTATCGTTCATAGGCGAATCCGGGTCAAAGCACATCTCGATAAACCGCTTGAAGTTTTCGTTATCCTCCGAATACTGCGGGACAAAGCTGTATAATTTGCCCTCTGGCTTGTCCGTCCTGCCGAAAATATAATCAAGCGATACGTCGAAATAATCGGCGTACCAGAGCAATAATTCAAGCGACGGGTCGGATTGTTCGTTCTCGTAACGGTTTATGCTTGACTGCGTTGAGCCGGACAATTCGGCAAGTTTGGTTTGCGGAACGCTGATGCTGTCCCGCAATGCACGGATTCTCTGTGCTACGGCTTCCATATGGCGTGTACCTCCTTTGGTTATGGGCTTATTATAACCCATACAGAAACGCAAATAAAGTCATATTGTGAATATTTCTGAAAAATCTCACCGGGTTGTGCGCCTTGCACCGGAAACGCCGTTTTAACAAGCCGAAAGTTTGTGCGCTATTGCTGCTGGGCGCAGAGAAAATGATTTGGTATAATGGTTATAGGACAAATATTATGAGAGGAAGTTCTGAACATGCAATCAATCAAATCCTACGAGTTTAATATCGACAACGCCTGTATCGAAATTATTTACGACAATGGAAGCAAGATGAGCCTGTATACTCCAATGATCGAAGAATTCCTGCGGACAACGGTACATTCACGCTCCAAACTTAATTGGCTGATTGAGAACGAGCCGTTGGACTATGCTCAAATGATGCTTGATGGTACGATGCAGGATTACCTCGACAGGATGGACGATACAACGCAGGAGCAACTAAAGAGCTACACAAAGCGACTCGCGGAACGCTTCCCGCTCAACATAGCGGAGGACATTGCGAGGGAATTTATGATGTATGGGTGATAGTAGCCGAATAACCGCCCGATTGATGCCGAAAGGTAACAATCGGGCGGTTTTTTATTTTTTGGTTGAATAAAGCAAGCGGCAACAATTAACTTAGTTACAGTGAGATGCGACTTGGATATTAAAGATATTTATTTCCGATAAAATCTTATAAACAAAGCTATATACTCATTACGACTCATTTTTCTTATAATGCTCTTGACTTTCCGACTAATGCGTGGTAAAATATACAGTAGCACACAAAATACTTTTTAATGGAATCGGGGTCAGTTGAATGAACGATGAAATATTCACCATAAAGCAAACAGCGGACTATTTGCAGTTATCTTCAAAAACCGTTCATAAGCTAATACGGGATAAAAAACTGCTTGCGTCAGAGGTTGGGACGCGTTCTTGGCGTGTTAAAAAATCTGATATAGATGCTTTTTTGCGAGCAAGTGCAAATTTACCCGAAGGGAGAAGCGAAAATGGCAACAACTGAAAAGAAAGTTATTGTTATACCCGAAGGCAAGGTATGCGATTATATTGATGGCAAGTTTCGCAATGATACGCCGGAAGAATATGTCCGGCAGACCATTGAGAAGCGTCTTATCAACGAGCATAAGTATGCCCCTTCACAAGTGCAGATTGAACATACCGTGCAGCTTGCCTCAAGCAAGAAGCGAGCCGATATAGTTATATTTGATAAGACCTGCGCCAATCAGGTGCAGGAAAACATCCAAATAATTATAGAATGTAAGAACGAAACGATTGACCCTACCAACGCCAAGGACGGCATTGAGCAGTTAAAAACTTATATGTCCGCTTGTATAAACTGCGAATGGGGTATGTGGACGAACGGCAAACATAAAGTCGTTTTCCGCAAGGTGGTTAATGAGCAGGGGCAAATGATTTTTGAGGATTATAACGATATTCCCTCTGCCGACGGCAACCTTGAGGATATTGATCGTCCTAAACGCCAGAGTTTAAAAAACGCTTCTGACGATAATCTGTTATTTGTGTTTAAGACCTGCCATAACCATATTTATGTCAATGATGGCTTGCAAAAGCAACCTGCTTTCTTTGAATTGCTCAAAGTTATATTCTGTAAAATTGAGGACGAACGCAACATCCCTGCGCCGCTTGAATTTTATGCAACCTCGGATGAACGCAAAAGTCCCGATGGTCAGCTTACTGTCAAAAATCGTATGTCTAAGATATTTGCGCGGGTAAAAACAAAGCACGGTAAGATTTTTGAGGTGAATGAGGAAATTTTACTGACTCCGCGCAGTCTTGCATATATAGTAAGCGAGCTGCAAAAGTATAGTTTGCTCAACACGAACATTGACATAAAAGGGAAAGCCTATGAAGAAATTGTCGGCGCGAATCTGCGCGGTGACAGGGGAGAGTTTTTTACTCCCCGAAATGTTATGAAAATGGTCGTTGAGATGATTAACCCGATGCTTGACGAGCGGGTACTGGATAGTTCCTGCGGGACAGGCGGTTTCCTCGTAAATGCGATGACACACGTTATCAATAAACTTGAAACGCAATTTTCTGAATCTATCGGCGTACAGAAAGCCGAGTGGGACAATGACACACGCCGCGCTTTCCAAGACAGGGTAGCAGAAGTGGCGGGAACAAATTACTTTGGATTTGATATTAACCCAGACCTTGTAAAAGCAACCAAGATGAATATGGTCATGAATAACGACGGTAGCGGAAATATTCTGCAATCCAATTCGCTGTTGCCGCCTCACGAATGGTCTGACGAGTTCAAAAAGAAACTTTCTGAAACATTAGGCATTGCCAAGTCATCTTTGCGGAACCACGAAACTATAGCATTATTTGATGTTATCGTTACAAATCCTCCATTCGGAAGCAAAATCCCGATTAAGGACGAGAGTATACTTAAACAATATGAGCTTGCGCGAATATGGGAAAACAGAGATAAATCGGGCAATTGGGTTATGACTTCCCGGTTGCAGTCATCTGTGCCGCCCGAAATCCTGTTTATCGAGCGTTGTATTCAACTGCTTAAACCGGGCGGAAGAATAGGAATCGTGCTGCCGGATTCCATTCTCGGTTCACCCGGTCTTGGATATATCCGAGAGTGGCTCATCCGTAATGTGAAGATTGTTGCGAGCCTTGACCTCCATGCGGATACTTTCCAACCACGCAACGGAACTCAAACATCCGTGTTGTTCCTGCAAAAGAAAACGCAGGAACAGAAAGACAACGAGGAAAAAAGCGGAACAATGGCTGATTATAATATATTTATGACCATGATTGATAAAATCGGACACGATAAGCGCGGCAACCCTCTCTTTGTGCGCGATGAAGAAGGCAATGAGATTCTTGCCCCCGAAATCACCGACGATGACAAAGAGCGTATGGAGAAACAAATTGACGACCAGACATACTACATTCCGAGCATCTTTAACGAATGGAAGAGGAAGGAGGGTATAGCGTGGTAGAGCAAACAGTTCGGTACGCGGATATGCCCCAATCCAACATTAAATGGTGGACTGTTACACTTTCAGACGTTATTAAGGCGGGCAAACGCCTTGAAGCGGCTGTGTTTGATATTCGCGGTAAACACGCACGCGAAGTTGTCTCTAACTGCAAATGGGATTGTGTTCCTTTGTGCGGAGAGAGCGGATTGTCAAACGCTTACGTTGGAGGGCGTTTCAAAAGAATTTGGCTTGACAAATCAAATTTACCTATATATCAACCATCCTCAATTACCGATGTGTATCCAACGCCTGATGGTTTTCTCTCCAAGATTACGAGAACAAATTTTGATAGCCTTCGTGTTCACAGCGGTCAAGTTCTGGTTTCTTGTTCCGGAACAATAGGCAAGGTGTCCTTTGTCTCAAAGACACTTGACAATCAGATATTCAGTCATGACCTTATAAGAATAAATGCCAATGAAAACTTAGACGCCGGATATATTTACGCTTATTTGCGCTCGGATACCGGAAATACGATATTGCAAACCAACAACTACGGCGCGGTTATTAAGCATATTGAGCCGGAGCATCTTGTGGATATTCCTGTTCCCAATCCGCCTGATGAAATCAAGCGTAAAATTAACGAATTGATTATTCGCTCGTTTGAATTGCGTGACCAATCAAATGAAATCATAGATAAAGCTACGGCGATGCTTGTCTCCGAGTTGGCATTGCCGCCAATTCACGATTTTAAGGCGGAACAATTTGACACAAACGCCGATGTGAACAATTATACGGTTAAGCTGTCGGAATTAGCAGGGAGAGTTGACGGTTCATATCATCTTCCGATTGTCAAAGCTGTAGTCAAGCACTTACACAATCATGCCGCCGAAGTCACAACTGTCGGTGATAAGCGTGTGAGTAAGGATATAATCTTGGCAGGAGTCTTCAAGCGAACCTATGTTAAAGAAGGTTATGGAATTCCTTTCTTAGGCGGAAGGGAAATTAAACAATTATCTCCAAAGACCGATAAATACCTTTCGCGCGCCCACCATTTTAAACGATATGAAAAGGAATTAAAAGTCAATGAAAATAATATTCTCGTTACTGACAGAGGCACAATAGGAATAGCAGCCTTCGTTCCAAGACACTGGGGACATTACGCAGTAAGCCAAAATGTTTTGAAACTTATTCCTGCCGACGACAAAATTGCCGGATATTTATTTATATATCTCAATTCAACATATGGTAATATTCTTGTTCGTCAGCAGACATATGGCGGGGTTGTAGATATGATTGACAATAACAGTTTGTCAGATGTACCATTTCCGTTTCTCAAAAACGTTGATGCACAAACTGAAATCAACCGGCTTGCACTTGAAGCCAACGAGTTACGCTATCAGGCGTATCTGTTAGAGCAAGAAGCAATGGCAATAATGAACGAGGGAGTTCTGTTTGCGTGATGGCAACGGTAAAAACAACACAAAGGAGTATTTGTTATGATGACATTGAAGCAATTCCGAGTGCAAAATTTCCGCTCTGTATAGTCAAACCACTTTAAAAGCAAGTCAACAAAGCTTGTTCAAAGGAAGTAAAGCGGGGCAAGA
>Ga0099364_10008822_pt1 | contig 14115 bp, 8 predicted proteins | sample TergutTh196P3_FD_73070 | JGI IMG/M metagenome (GOLD analysis project Ga0099364, IMG submission 73070) | Microcerotermes parvus P3 segment gut microbial communities from Pointe-Noire, Republic of the Congo - Th196 P3 | ecosystem: Host-associated > Arthropoda: Insects > Digestive system > Gut ... | reverse complement strand
TTTCTAAGCCCATAAGAGGTTTTATAACGCTTCCCCCTTGAACTTCATGGTCATATTGGCGTTGTATCCAGTTGCGTGCGCATATGTTAGGTCTTCCTAACATTGCAGAGAGTAGTGCATTATGATCAACTGGTTCGGAAAATACAGGTTCCGTAAGCCCTCTATGGGCAGGGGGCGTCCATTCTGCCTTAAACTTCCATGATGGGAAATCAGATTCAAGCAGTTCAAGTCTGACATATGCGCAAGTTTCACCTTTATAATCTATTTTCAGATAACCACTGTCGTTATATTCGCCTATAACTGTACTCTCTACCGCATGTTTTTCCGAAAGTTCCATAAAACTTATAAGGTCCTTCGGTTTCACTGCTACAGTCATGCGTTCCTGGCTTTCGCTTATCCATATTTCCCATTGATTCAGCCCGTCGTATTTTAACGGAACTTTGTCAAGATCAACCTTTGCCCCATTGCTGAATCTAGCAGATTCTCCGATGCTTGAAGATAAGCCGCCGCCGCCATTATCGGTTATATAGGGTATCAACCCTTCATCCCTTGCCTCAAGAATAAAATCATGCATTTTTTTCTGGGTATATGGATCTCCTATTTGAACATGACCTGCCGGAGTATGCTCCCCGTATATCTGGGAGCTTGCCGTAACTCCGTGTATTCCGTCTTTACCGACGCGTCCTCCGCACATAATTATAAGATATCCAGGAGAAGTAGTCTTTTCATGAGAAGGAGTTCCATCAGCAATAGCTGGCATTATCCCAAGAGCAGTAACGAATACAAGGCACTTTCCTAGATAGCTTTCATCAAACACCAGCAAACCATAACAAGTTGGAATGCCGCTTTTGTTTCCGCCGTCTTTCACTCCTTCAATTACACCATCAAGTAGCCTGCGCGGATGAAGATGAGGAGATAAAAGCCCGTCATAATTATATGGGGCAACACAATAATCATACATTCCCATTATAAGTTTTGAGCCTTTTCCTGTGCCCAAAGGATCTCTGAAGACACCGACAATACCTGTAATTGCGCCTCCATATGCCTCCATATTAGATGGGCTGTTATGGGTCTCGCCTGTTATTACATAATTATAATTTTCGTCAAATTTTGCAATCCCTGCGTTATCCCAAAGCACAGATACTACCCAGGGATTCTTCTTGGCAAGTTCAATCGTAGGGTTTTTAATATATTCTTTAAAAAGATTATATATAGTAAATTCTTCGCCTGTATAAAGATCTTTATAATGATATTCTCCTTGAAATGTGTTGTGATTACAATGGTCGCTCCTTGCCTGGGAAATATATTCAAGTTCAACATCGGTAGGCAAATCAAGGCCAACTGCTTTTCTTTCCTGTCTTATGTCATGCCTCAAAAAATATTTTCTTATCACAGGAATATCTTGTGTCTGCAGGGCAAGGTGTCTCTCTTCTGAAAGGCATTTGAGCCCATGGTCACTTTCGATATTGAATGTCGTGACACAAGGGATATGATTAAGCATAACTCTGGCTGTAGTATTGCCTATCCCTTCATCAGCATCCCAGTCTGCAAACGAAAATATTTTCCATTGCTGGATTAGATCGTTTGCAAGAAGTTTAGTTGCAATAAGTTCAATTTGATTTCTTGAAAGCTCCCCTTTGATTTCATAAAGCTTGGAGGTATAAATACCTTCCCTTTCATTTAGTCTTATATTGAAAAGATCCTGCATCGCCTCAACAGCCGTACTCCCCGCATTATCTTTAACTCCTGGCCTCAGGCCAATCCACAAAATCCAGTCGAACTGATTTGCTAAAGGTAGCCATGATGACTCTTCTGTTACAGGATTAGTAAAAAGATCGGTTTTTATCCTATTCCTTTGATCTTGAGTGAGGTCAACATCAAACATTAAGACCCTGATAACCCTTATTTCGTCAATAGACAAACCAAAATATGCTCTGGCATTTTTACATATTTTTGCGCCCTCGGCATCGAAGAGTTCTTTTTTTAATCTTATCTCAAGTCGTGAAGCCATATTTAACCTAGTTATGTTAGCAGTAATGATTATAATGCTGAAAAATTATGTACGAAAACTTAACAACTCTTTCTAAATTAATTGAAACAGTGCTCAGAGTCAATAAATGTAAATCCGTGCATTTAATAAAATTAACTTAAAATGTGTTAACGCTACGTAAGGATTCAAAAATTAAGACAAAAGAGATAAACCGAGGAGAAGTATATCGAACTTTAAAAAAAAGCGGACTGTTTATCGTCTGGGATAGCAGTCTGGAATAGCCTGAAAAAAAGTGTCTCGCCGCGCGGCCTTAACGCTTTGAGACTCTTTTTTTGTCGAACATCTTTGTATTTTTGCCGAACCGCTGCGTTGGCAAAAGTCAACAGCTTACTTCTCAAAAATCGTATTACGCTTAAACTTGGAATCTTTAAAAGCGAATTTTGTGAGGAGCAGATAGGCAATACCGGCCACGACAAAGCCTATGATCCAGCTCAGTTCCACTTTCAGAAAAGCTGTACCAGCGCCGACTAACATGGCGATGAGGGCGCATGGGTTGTAGCTGGTGAAGGGGCCGTCCTCTTTGTACAGATCGTCCACATTGATTTTCTGCTTCCTTAGAATATAATACTCTATGAGCAGTATCGAGACGATTGGGCCGAGGAACGCAGAATAGATGAGAATGAACATGCCGAGCCCTCTAGCTGAAGAATCCTGGACGAGGACCCAAGGGAAAGAACAGAGGGCTAGGAGACCTGTGATTACCACCGCGATTTTGTATTTGAGTTTGGTCAATAGAGTGATAACGTACGTCGGCGGGATGATATTAGCTACCATATTTACAGCGACCGCTCCTAGGACGATGAAGGCTGAGACGAAAACCGTGATATAAGGATTGTCGACGATAATAGCGAAAGCCTTAACCGGATTAGAAATGCCGGTGGCTGAAGCCAGCATAGCTCCGATACAGAGAACGAAGCCATACGCGATGAGAATGGGTATGAAATACATAAAGCCGCGTTTAGTGTCGCTGATACCGTTCTTGAGTTCGCGCGAGTAGTCGGCTGCGCTGAGGAAAATGGCCGCGTAATTGCCCATAAACATCATGATAAAAGAGAAGAAGGGCAGACCCCAGGAGCCCCGCGCGTATACCCATTTTTCTACAATGACGTCTGTGTGGGAGGTAAACAGCAGGCCGAAAACATAAAGCAGGGCTAGCATGATAACGATTGAGGTCAGGGATTCTACCCATTTAATGGAATGGAAACCATAGATGGAAAGGCCGATCTGCACGGCTTGTAAAATCAAAAAGCAAATGAAGATGTTATCGAAAGAACCTCCAGAGAGTACTTTGACTATTTCGTTAAGGGCCGTGCCGCCGATCCAGCTCTGGAAACCATACCAGATGATGGCCGGGATGCCGCGCAGAAGGGAGGACACAATAGAACCCTTGATGCCAAAAGACATACGTAGTTGGACAACATACGGGATGCCTGTACGGTAACCCAAACGGTCATTCATAGCGAAAATTGTGGATATGATGCCGATAGCAATGATGGCTGCGACAAAGGTTTGGAAAATATTCAAGATGGCAATACCGGCTACAATCAGGCTGGCGCCGAGAGTCATGTTGCCTAAATTGACGCCGTCGCCGATCCACATGAACATATATTCGATAGGCCCGAGCGTACGAGCTTCAGCTGAATTTGGCTTTAATGATTTATCTATGCTCGTTTGTGGTTGGGTCTGAGCTTCATCCATCGCTAGGTTTTCAGAATTTGCTGACATAAATCACCTCTTTTCTTTTACGATTTATTTGTGAACAGAGAGGGTTTCAAGTGCTTGCCGACCGGCGAAGAGACAATCTTACCATCCAGATAAACGGTTGTGCCGCGCAGGATGGTTCGGACGACTGTTCCTTGGAAACTGTTGCCGACGTAGGGGCTGACCTTATGTTTGTAGAACAGGCTTTCGGCCTCCAGGGTATATTTTTTATCCAGATCCACCAGGGCGAAGTCTGCGTCGTAACCTACAGCAATTTGGCCTTTGCCTTCAATCTTAAAGACCTCGTTCACATTACGCGCGGTCAGATCAGCAATCAATGTGAGCGGCACTTGACGACCGTGATAGGCATTAGTCAAGAGATCGGGCAGAGTGCTCTGGCAAGCGGAAATACCACCCCAGACACGCATGAATTCACCGTCTTTCAATTTAGGGTCGCAGGGAGAATGGTCGGAAGAAACGAAAGCAATATCGCCGTCCAGGAGTTTTACCCACATTTTCAGTTGGTTAGATGCGTCGCGAATAGGCGGCGAGCACTTAGCTACAGTGCCTAACCGTTCTACGTCGTCGTCGGTCAAAATAAGGTAATGACCAATCGTTTCGCAGCAGACATCAACGCCGCGTGCTCTGGCAGCAGCGACTAAGTCAACCGCTCTGGCCGTACTGATATGGGCGATGATGAGTTTGCAGCCTGTCTCTTCGGCAAGAGCGATCATGCGAGCAACATTTTCGATTTCCGTAATGGCCGGGCGTGCTGCGAAGTAATCCCTCGCCGTTGTTCTATTGCCGACGAGAGCGCGGGCGGTTAAATCTCGCGTAATGTCAGCGTTTTCACAGTGTACCATAAGAGGTAAGCCAAGCTGAGCCAGTTTGGACATACCCCGGAGGGCCGTCATATCATCCATTCGTTCAAATTCGTTGATGCCGCTGTCACAAGAGAAAGCTTTAAAGCCGATTACGCCACACTCGGCCAATTCTTCTAACTTATCTAAGTTGGTGGGAGTAAGCCCGCCCCAAAAACCGTAATCTACAAGCGATGTTTTTTGGGCAACAGCCAGTTTAGCTTTAAAATTGGGAGCATCGAGGGTACAAGGGCTGCAGTTCAAAGGCATATCAAAATAGGCCGTGCCGCCGCCGGCAGCCAGGGCACTGCTGCCTGTGGCGATGGTTTCCCATTCTGTACGTCCGGGATCATTGAAGTGTACGTGACCATCTGTCAGTCCCGGAAAAACATAGAGACCAGCGGCATCGAGTGTATCCTTTGCGGTACCGCTCAGCTCTGCGGCGAGCTTGGCAATTTTTCCATCACAGACCGCAATATCAGCCTTGCGGATGCTGTCAGGGGTTACGAGGATTCCATTCCGAATAATAAGATCGTAATGTTGGTTCATGAAGGCTCCTCCTTTAATCGCTCATTTTCGAATTGAATTGTGGTTTAATATGTTTGCCGAAAGGCTTACTGACGATTTTGCCGTCTTTGTAGATAGTCTTGCCGCGGACGAGGGTCTGAACAACAGAGGCTTTGAAATCATAACCGACATAGACACTCATTTTGTGTTTATACAGCAAATCCTCTGCCCGGAGCCGGAACCCTTTATTCAAATCTACTAGGACGAGATCAGCGTCATACCCCAGGGCGATTTTCCCTTTGTTGGCGATATTAAACAGTCTGGCCATGTTTTCCGAGGTCAGCCGAGATAAATGTGGCAGACTGAGCCTGCGTTCATGGTAGCCGAACGTGAGCATGAGGGGCAGGGTGGATTGACAAGCCGTAATACCACCCCAAGCTTTTAGAAATTCACCTTTCTTCAATTGAGGGTCACAAGGGGAATGATCAGAGGAAACAAAGGCGATCTCATCCTGAAGCATACGCGCCCATAGTTTCACTTGATTGTCCCTGTCGCGGATGGGCGGAGAACATTTGGCCTCGGTACCAAGCCGTTCGACATCGTCTTCATTAAATGCCAGATAATGGCCGATAGTTTCACAGTGAATATCGACGCCGCGGCTACGCGCTTCGGTCACCAATGCGACAGCTTTAGCTGTGCTGACATGGGCGATGAAGACCCGGCAGCCGGTTTCCTCAGCAAAAAGGGTCATACGAGAAACATTTTCTACCTCGGTAATTACAGGGCGCGATGCGAAGTAATCGCGGGCAGTCATCTTACCTTCACTTATAAACTGGTTGGTAAGATCTCGTGTGATTTCTGCATTCTCCGCATGGACCATGAGCGGCAGATTCAACTTGGCAAGTTTTTTCATGCCAAGATATAGTGTAGTGTCGTCAGCACGCTCCAAACCTCCGACTCCTGTGAAGCAAGCGAAGGATTTAAACCCTATGACGCCAGCCTCAGCCAACGCTTCCACATGGTCCAGACTAGAAGGAGTAAGACCTCCCCAGATTCCAAAATCGATATAGGAGTCCTTGAGAGCTACGGTTAGCTTGGCCTGAAAACTCTCCACATCACATGTCGTAGGAAAAGAATTCAAAGGCATGTCAAAATAGAGAGAGCCGCCGCCGGCCGCGAAAGCGGCGCTGCCAGTTGCTATGGTTTCCCATTCGGTTCGACCGGGTTCGTCAAAATGGACATGAGCATCGGTAACCCCAGGCAAAACATGCAGTCCGTCAGCATCAATAATTTCTAGAGCGTTGTCCCCGATGTTTTCTTCAATACGCACGATTTTTTCGTTAGAAATCCCGATATCGGCTTTTACCACATCATGACTTAAAACAACCTGAGCATTTTTAATTAACAGATCGTATTCCATTAATAATGTCCTCCTTATCGGATAAGATGTATTTTGCGTTTTAAATAAATAATCGATTGGTCAACCACTTTTTAAGAAATTATATCAAGCCCAAATTAAGGAGTCAATAAAAATTTTGAATTTTTATTGAGCCGTAGACCGCTTGCCGGTTACTGATAATTGCTTACCAGCATGTCGTATACAACACACGCGGCGTTGGCAAGGTCGCTGTACTCGGACCATTCTTCCGGACAGTGGCTGCGGCCGTTTTTACTTGGCACAAATACCATCACGGTGTCTATCCTCGGCGCGGTCTGCAGGGAATCGTGACCAGCGCCACTAGGCATCCGCATATAAGAAAAACCGAGTTTCTCGCAGCTTTTTTCCAGCATAGCCAACATTGTTTCATTCAAATATACTGGGGCGATATTCAGCTTTTCGTTAATGGTGAAAGCAGCCCCTTTTTCACTGCAGACGCTCTCCAGTCCGGCGCGCATTTTACTGACGATTTGGTCGATACGGCCCTGTTCCTTTGAACGCACATCTAAAGAAAAAACCACCTCCTGTGCAATGATGTTCATGGCGTTGGGCGTTACTTTTGCGAATCCGACAGTAGCCACCGTTCCCTCGCCGCCCGCTTCCCTGGTCCAGTAGCTCATTTGCGATATCACCGCAGAGGCGCACTCCATAGCGTCAATGCGCATATCCATGGGTGTGGTGCCAGCATGGTCGGGACGTCCGGTTACCGTGACAAAATAACGTTGCATACCTACAATACAGTTGACAAGCCCAAGCTGTATTCCGTTATTTTCCAGTACCGGCCCCTGCTCGATATGTACCTCAATGAAAGCGGCGATTTCCTTTTCGCAGTCCCGTGCGGCTTCCTTGATACGTTCAGGGGAAAGGCCATAGCAGACCATAGCGTCGTAGATGGAGACGCCGTCGGCGTCATTGAACCGGCGCAGATAATCCTCGTCAACCTCGCCCATCAAGGCTTTTGTACCGAAGAAGCCGGTGCCGAAGCGCATCCCTTCTTCATCATGGGTGCCCATAACCTCGATAGGGTTGCGCAGCTTGACTCCTGCGTCCCGCAACATCCGTACAACTTCAATACCTACGACAATGCCGGCCATACCGTCGAAATTGCCGCCGAATTTGACTGAATCAAAATGTGATCCAATGATCAGGGCAGGGGCACCGGGCTCGCTGCCCTCAAGCCTGCCGATCAGGTTACCGGCCGCGTCCTCACGCACCGTCATCCCGGCGCGCTCCATCCGGCCAGTAAGCGTATCCACGCATTTGCGTATCTCAATAGTAAAGGGCAGGCGGGTAATCCCTTGCCCAGGCGTTAGCGTGAGGGGTTCTACAAGTTCCATATCCTTCTGAATCCTAGAAGCTGCAATCTGTTTATCCATCATGATTAATCCTCCCTGTATTAATATCATTGTGTTTTGGGTAAAGCCGCCGGACCGTATTCCTGAGTTTTCACTTCGTTATAAACGTCGGGATCAAAGTCGCCAAGCTTTTTGGAAACCAGCATAGCAATCATGACGTCGATATCCACATTCATAATGGTACGGAACATACCGGAGAACCAGTCAATGCCGATAAGGATGGCGACGCTCTCCAGAGGCAGCCCAAGGGACGCAGCCAGAAAGGTGTATACTACCACCATACCGCCTGGCACCACGATGGTACCCATACACATCAGGATGGAGAGAAGGACGCCCATGACCATTTGATATGGGGAGAGGATAATGCCAGTGGACTGACTCATAAACAGGATGGCAAGCACATAACACTGAACTGCGCCGCTGGAGTTCATGGACATGGTGATCGGGCCGGTGAAGTCCGCTACCTTGCGGCTGACGCCGAACTTAGTCACGCTATCCTCCATTTTAGTGGGAAGGCAGATAGCGGATGATGTAGTAGTAAGCGCCATAATGGACATCTTTGCATATTTTTTCGGCATTTTTAGGGGGTTAACTTTACAGAGAGCAGCGGTTAATGGTCCATAGAGCAAGAATTGGATCACGTTGCCGATAAATAGCGCCCCCAAGAATTTGAGCATGGGAACAACTACCGCAAACCCGATGGTGCCTGACACGTTGGCCAGCAGGCAGAAAATGCCGATCGGAGCAAGCTTCATCACGATTTTAATTATATTCATGATCACGGCGTTGAATCCAATGATAAGCTCTATTACGTTATGGTTGCCGGTAGCACGGGTGTAGGCGCCCATGGCGAGGCCGAAGAAGATTGAGAAAAGAATACATGGGATCATTGAGCCAGCGGCCATTGCGTTAACAACATTGGTGGGAACAAAGCTCAAAAGGGTTTCTTGCAGTGAGCCAACTTCTATCGGCGCTGTAGTATTTGCGCTGGAGGCTATGGTAATACCGACGCCAGGCTGGATGATAAAACCAAGCGCCAGCCCCACAAAGGCAGAACAAACAGTAAACAGAATAATCCATTTAAATGTGTGAAAACTCATCTTTCCTGCGCCTGCACCGTCTACATTGCCCAGCGCCGCGCTTACGGAAGTCATTACCAAAAGAACCACAGACATTTGGATCAGACGGATGAAGATATCGCCGATGAATTTGAGATTAGAAGCCCACGGGCCTATTATGGACCCCACGACAATACCGCCTAATGTAGCAAGTAGTATCCAAGTGGTAAGAGATGGTTTCTTCATTTAAAGTATCCTCCATTACAAATTTATAAATTATACTGCAAGACTGTTTTACCGTAATATGCCGCTTATAATTCTACAGAAAATTGGAAATTCCGATATCGGCTTTTACTACATCCTGACTTCAAACGGCTTGAGCATTTTTAATCAATAGATCGTATCCCATCAGTAGCGTTCCTACTTAATTAATATAAAGTGTGTTTTATCATTTCAAATAATTAATCGATTGGTCAACCATTTTTCAAACAATCATATTAACTCTCCATCAAGGAGTCAATAAAAATTTTTGAAATTTTTATTGAGCCGTGGATCGCTTACCGGTTTGGCGCGCGATAGTCCGCAGAAGGTGCTCGTGCATGGCCGATCGGGCCACTCCGGGGGTTCGATCGGTTAAAGCGCGATAGATTGCCGCATGTTCAATATAAATATCCGTGAGGTCTTCCTGACTGGACATGCCGAGCTCACTGTAATGTTGCATCAATTTACGGATCATGGCCATCATATGATAGGCAACTTGGTTGCGAGCAACGCGGACAATCGCAAGATGAAAATCCATGTCCAGTTTAAAAAAAGGCGGTATGCTCTTGGTGTTATAACTGGAAGTCATATGCTCAAAAATCTGCTTAAGCTCTTCCATATCCTCTTCAGAAGCACGCAGGGCAGCGTTGTAGGCTGACTCGCATTCCAGCATTGAGCGGACTTCCATGATGTCCTTGCTTAGATGGTCGCTGATAAGCAGACTCCAAGACAGCGACGCTCCAAAAAAATCTGTGTTCTGAAAAGCGATAAAAGTTCCATGACCCGGACGGACGCTCAGCAGCCCGATGACCGAAAGGGCTTTCATAGCTTCACGCAGAGTAGAACGCCCGATATTGAGAATCTGAGCCAACTCCCTTTCCGCCGGGAGCTTGTCACCTGGTTTGAATTGGTCGTTGAGTATCCCATTCGTCAGGTAATCTGACAGGGTTTTAACAACATCTTCGATCAGACTACTACGTTTGACTGGCAAAAGCCCAGGCATAGAGGCCTTATTGGAACTTTGCGGAAAACGGGCCTCAATGAAGCGGTCTATCCCGTGTACGAATTCAGCAGGGGGGATGGCCAGTTCCTGTTTGACTATTCCGGTATTCACACAAAAAACATCCAACATCTGGTCAAGATTAACAGTGTTGCCATTTTCTAAAAGGGAAAGCCGGGAAACCGACAGGCATTTGGCGCCGTCCGGCGGCATAAAAAAATGATCAATAAACTCTTGTTGGGTCAGATGAAGGAAGCGGCGTAAAGTTTTCAAATTCTCTCCAATATATCTTTCCATGGTATTTTCCATTGCAAATCTCTCCATAAATTTTTTATCAAAATAATATTGAAATCCGATAACACTTATAGTATATCAAATTTGGTCAACCGATGAAACATTTTTTTGCAATAAATTTTAAGGAAAAGTGAGAATCTTAGAGGTGATACGTAAAATAGCAAATATGAGCAAGACTTACGACATAATCTCAAAGATAGCCGGGGATATCAAGATCATAAGTTTTTGAAGAAGGAAGAGGGCTACGGTACAAGGCGGCTTACCATGCTGCAATCGCCCATTATAGATAAATATAATAATACAATATAAAAAAACAAAAGGAGATGGTAGTATGGGTTATCCAACCGATATTTTAGGAACGCGGGCAATCGTACGCCCCAATTACGCGGTAGTTCCCGCCGCAGGATTGGTCAATAATGTAGTTCCTGGGATTGAAAATTGTCGTATTAGTATCGTCGCGTCTCCCAAAATAGGCGCGGGTTTTGTTCAATATATCATTGAAGCCGCGCTGCACGGGGGAACGAGTAAACCGTTCGGTCAGAGCGCCGGGATCGAGTGTTTTTTATTCTGTATCGAAGGGGAAGGCTGGGCTGCGGCCGGTGAGGAAAAGATAACTCTTACGCCCGGCGCTTATGTCTTTGCACCGGCAGGGATAGGCCTTTCTTTCCAGAACACAGCCGACACCAAAATGAAACTCATTCTTTATAAACAACGTTATATCCCCATAGAGAATCATAGCGCTTGGACAGTTTTTGGCAACGTGAATGATATCCCGTTTCGCCCATACGACGACATGGACAACTTGCTGATTAAGGATTTGCTACCCGTCAATCTGGGTTTCGACCTGAATTTTCATATCTTGTCCTTTTTACCAGGAGCCTGCCATCCTTTTGCAGAGACCCATGTCCAGGAGCATGGAGCATACATTCTGACCGGCGAGGGCTGTTACTATCTAGATGATAATTGGGGTATGATTAAAAAGGGCGATTTCGTTTGGTTCGGTCCGTATTGTCCGCAGGCAGCCTACGGGGTCGGTCGCGAGGATTTCACATATATCTATTCTAAGGATTGCAATAGGGACCCTGAGCTGTAGGGATTTTCCAAATAAGCCTTGGTCTTTAAAAATAAGCTTTGACCTAGCAATATATAGTTTCCAACTACACTTTGCCCGCACGTATGGCGTTGAGGATAGCAATCAAAGCGGCACAATTCCACGATGAGGTTGCCCGAACCTTTGCTTGGCTGCTGTTCAGAATTCTTTCTCAGCTTTCAGTATGTACCAACAGGATTTGCCTCCGGAATGCTTTGTCTCCCAGTGCAAATGGAGACAACCCAGAGGCTGGTCGACGTTTTGGTTTGAGGATAAATATTTGCATAGTAACTCAACTTTTTCAGAGTTGAACTGCTTATGATGAGAGAGACCCGGCCTCCTTGCTGTATGCCTGCACATAGGAAGTAACCATGTTTCTGCCCGTTTTTTTGGAGGTATAAAGCGCCTCATCGGCATTGGCAACAAAAAAATCGGGAAGGCTGTTTTGGTCCGGTATTTGCGTATTTACGCCAATGCTTACGGTTATTTTTGTGCTTGAACCGTCGGAGCATGGAACCACCACGTTTTCGGCATCTGCGCGTATCTGTTCGGCAATCTCCAATGCGCCTTCTAACGTAGTGTGCGGCAGCAATACGGTAAATTCCTCTCCGCCCCAGCGGGCAACAAAATCACCTCGACGTTTGAGCGACTGCGTAAAAATTTGTGCAACCGTCTTTAACGCCACGTCACCCTGTTGATGCCCGTACGTATCGTTATAGTTTTTGAACCTGTCTATATCTATCGCCAAAATGCTGAGGGGCGTTTGTTCCCTTATGGCCCGGTGCCATTCCAAGTTCAGTCGCCTATCGAGGCCACGCCTGTTGTATATTCCCGTCAGTTGATCCGTCATGCTTAGGCTTTCAATGGTGCGTATTTGATTGACAATTTGGATCTGATTGCGAACCCTTAATTTCACAATTGCGGCGCTGAAAGGTTTACTTATGTAGTCTGCTGCTTCAAAAGACAGGCCTTTTTCCTCGTCCTCAGAGCTGCTGAGTCCGGTGATAAAAATAACCGGAATATCCCGTGTTTCGTCCAAATTTTTGAGCTTTGTAAGTACTTCATAACCATCCATTTCGGGCATGATGATATCCAACAGAATGACGTCAGGTAAATATTCTTTAGCCTTTTCAATAGCGTCCGCTCCGTCTTTTGCCGTATAAATAGTATATTCCGGACTCAATATGTGAGCTAAAAACTTGAGATTAGACTTTTCATCATCAACGATGAGCAAGCTGTTTTTATGAGTTTCATGCATTATCCAAATCCCCATTTCTTCTTGAGTTCAGCCAGAGTTGCGATTGCCGGCACAAAATTAAAATCCTCCATCTCTTGTATCAGTTTCTCGCTTCCTTGTATCCCGCGAAGGCTGTCGATAAAATTCAAGCATTCCGGATTACCGCTTTTTAGCAAGGGTTCCAATAGTTCAACTACCTCCCGGACTTTTTCTGCGTCAAGGGCCTCTGCCGGGCTTGAAACTGCGATTTCGTCGAGTAATGGCGCCAATGCCTTCAGCGTCGCGTCCAATTCGGTTTCAAGAGCGTTCATATGCTCCTCTGCAACCAAATTTTTTCCGTTATTGAGCATCTGTTCTACGCAGGCGGCGGCTTTTTGCAGACCGGTTTTGCCAATCAAGCCCGCGTTGCTTTTTAACGTGTGCGCCAACCTATGCGCCAGCTTTATATCGCCTTCGGCGATAGCCTTGGTAATCTCAGCGATTTTAGTCTGATTATCTTTGACGAAATCGGTCAGTAGCTCAAACTGGAGTTGTTCGTCAGTTTGGACCATCTGATTTTTATGTATGATTTGCCGGTCCACCGGAGAGAAATATTTCAAAAGATGGCGCCACAGATCCTGCGACGTGAAGGGTTTGCCTACGCAGTCGCTCATTCCGGTCCTTTTATAAAAATCCCTGTCATGAGACATCACATTCGCCGTCATGGCTATTATGGGAGTTTTAGATCCCAATTGAATGATTGCGCGGGTGGCATCAATCCCGTCCATCACGGGCATTTGCACATCCATGAAAATCAAGTCGAAGGGTTTTTCGTTGTTTTCCATACGGCTTTGCACCATATCCACCCCCTCCTTGCCGTTCTCCGCCAGCACGGTTTTGAGCCCCACCCTCGCGAGGTGCTCGCATATGACCCGCTGGTTCATGTTATTGTCCTCGCAGAGCAGAATTTCTCCCACGAAGAAGGGTTTTTCAATATGGTCGGTCAAAATATCGCTTTCAGATGCGTCAACTGGCGAATCAATCGTGTCGAAAGTCAGGTCAAAGCTGAACTTGCTGCCGATGCCGGGGACGCTCTCGACCATCAGCTCGCCGCCCATCAAGTTAATGATATTTCTGGTTATGGGAAGGCCGAGCCCCGTACCGCCATATTTCCGCGTCGTGCTGTTATCCGCCTGCATGAAAGGTTCGTATATTATGCTGATTTGTTCGGGCGTCATACCCACGCCGCTGTCTTTAACTTCAAAGTGTATTGTGACGCTGTCTT
>Ga0099364_10008821_pt1 | contig 14116 bp, 12 predicted proteins | sample TergutTh196P3_FD_73070 | JGI IMG/M metagenome (GOLD analysis project Ga0099364, IMG submission 73070) | Microcerotermes parvus P3 segment gut microbial communities from Pointe-Noire, Republic of the Congo - Th196 P3 | ecosystem: Host-associated > Arthropoda: Insects > Digestive system > Gut ... | reverse complement strand
CGGAAGAAAAGGAATTTGAGCCGCCGGACATCGAGTCGATTCTGATTTGCGATATGGGGGCGTCGGGAATGGACTTGATTTTCTACGGTTTGAAGGAATTATCGCACTTTTATATTCCCATCGGCGGTGACTGGTTCACGCAGGAGATTGCAACGGCGCTTGAGATTCCCTTGCCTCGTGCGGAAGGCTACAAACGCGATCCGTTGGCGTCAGGCCACGGGCAGGAAATCGTCGAGGCCCTCAAACCGCTGGTCAAAAAACTGGCGAACGAAATAACGTTACGTTTGGAGCATTTTCGCAAGGGCGGCGGCAAGTTGGACAAGGTAATCGTGCTTGGCGGCGGTTTCCAACTTCGCGGTTTTGCGGCCTATTTTCGGTCCGTTCTGGAGGTGCTGTGGAAACAGAAAACGTAACGCGAAAACCGTGGCATATCCGGCTCTCATGGACGGAATTGCTGTTGGTCGTCGGACTGGTTCTTTTGAATGTCGGCTGTTTGCTTGACGACGCTTGGGGCCGGTTCGTTGCTCACAACCTCGACATACGCTACTGGACGTGGAAAAGCAATGCAGCCGTTTTGCTGATTTTGATGGGGGGTGTTGGATGGTCATGGATCAAGCGTGGAACGTTCAGTCGGGGGTTGATTTTTGCTTGCGTTGTTTTGGGCGTTGTAACGGCGTTCCATTTCGGGGCGAACATGGCGTGGAACGGCAAGGGCAAGACGTTCATTATCAGGCAATATCCGAAAGGCGAAAAACCGAAAAACGACTATTGGCCACTGGATTACAAAATCCATGTACCGCCGGGCTATTGGAATGTCGGAAGTCGCCGTCCGCTGATCGTGTTCCTCCACGGAGCCGGGAACGTCAACAAGGATGTGGAAGATATCAAGGAAGACCTCGTGAGCTGTCTGCCGCCGGAATTGAAAAAGGACTTTCCGTTTGTCGTCATTTCCCCGGCAAGTTGGAAACACGGATGGAAGACACCGCAAATCTTACAGATCCTTGACGAAACAACCACCCGCTGGAACATTGATCCGCGCCGCATTTACCTGACCGGTTTCAGTATGGGCGGCTTCGGGACGTTCCATGTCGCTTGCGATTCGCCGGACACCTTTGCCGCCATTGTTTCCGTTGCCGGGGGCGGCGATTCCGCCAAGGCCGAACGGTTGAAAACCGTGCCGACATGGGCGTTCCACGGCGATGCGGATACCGTCGTCCCTTGCGATGGCAGTGTGAAAATGATCGACTCAATGAAAGAGGTTGGATGTTCCGAGGTGAAGTTGACCATTCTCGAAGGTGCCGGACACGGAATTATGTGCGAGGTCTACTCGAAACCGGAGATTTATCGGTTCATGTTGGAACGGCGGAGATAAAGATGGACGCAGAAAAAACGGACACACCACGACGTCGCGGAGGTGCCCGGTTTCGATCAGAGGGATTGCAGAACACTATCGGGCTTGATAAAACCAGAACGTCGAGTGGAAAGTTTTATTGCCCCGACCGAGAATGGTCGCAGAAAAAACAGGTGAACACCGGCTATTCGTAGCGACTTTTACTCCGAATTGGCCTGCCAAACGGCTACAGAAAATGGGGACTTTTGTGGATCGCCGGGGTTTGTTCACTACTGGCTGATTCGCCCGTGTGGTGATAATCGGCTCGATATTTTATCCTTTTTTCGTCCGAAACAGATTTTTTCGAGAGATTGATTGACATTACGGCACTTTTCGCTACAACGAGCCATGAACGGGTCGAGGGCGAAACGATGTGCATAGCAATTGAAAGTCATTTTCGCAATGGCATCCGTCGCAGATAACACGTTGTTGCCGACATCCGAAACACAGGGCCGCTCCGACTGGTCTTGGGCGGCATTTCAGCGCGTGCTTGGCGTGGTAATTCTGGTAGCGGCATTTTTGAAAGCGCACCAGTTGGCAACGGTGCCATCACTCGGCGAGGGCTTGTTTCATGCGAGGTGGTTCAACATCCTCGTTGTCGAATTTGAACTGTTTTTTGGAATATGGTTGCTTTTCGGACTGTTGCCGAGTCTGACGTGGCTTACAACGGTCGGATGCTTTACGATATTTACGCTGGTCTCGTTGTACAAAGCTGTGTCCGGCGAAGCGTCCTGCGGATGCCTCGGCGGGGTAACGGTGCCGCCACTTGTGACGATGGCATTTGACCTGTCCGTGGTCGGATTGCTGATTTGGTTTCGACCTGACGGTATTCGAAGATGGCGAGGGAGCGAGATATTCGGCGAGTTAGCGGAGCTGTTTCGACAAAAGCGGGGCGTCACGATTGCCGTGCTGTGGTTGTTTGTGGCGATTCCGGCGACGTATGCGATGGTTTCCGTCAAGACCTTTGACGTGTCCGAGTGGGGCGAGGCGTTCATTGGCGTCGACGGGAGAAAAACGATTACGCTGGAACCGGAGAAATGGACGAATAAAGACTTCGGTTTGACCGATTACGTAGATATAAGGGACAAATTGAACCGGGGCGTTTGGCTGGTGCTTTTGCATACGCATACGTGTTCCTCCTGCCGGGAAGGTGTTCGCTTATATCGGGAATTGGCGGTGGAGTTTGCGGGAAACGAAACGGCACCGAAGATCGCCATGATCGAATTGCCGCCATACGAAACGGAACAAACGACGACGAATCCGGCTGATCGGGTAGTTTACGGCAAACTCGACAAGAGGCATCGGTGGAAAATCAAGGCTCCCGCCGTGTTGCTTGTCGACAACCGTAGAGTCCAAAACGTATTTGACAAACCCTTGGAAACCGACCTGATTCGGGCGATTTGGGGAAACAAAAAATGATTCACGGGCGTTGTATCCTTTCTCTGTTGCTCGTCCTTTGTTTCGTTGCCGGGTGTTCCCGCACGGCAACGAAAGAGGTTGGAGTGCGTGAAAGCGGGATGCCTTCGTTCGTCAGTACGGGAAATGTCAACGAGTGCGATTGTATACCGCAAGGGCTGTATTTCGCCCAGGCCGCCCTCGGATTATCTCCGTTGAATCAATTGCCGACGACCAAGAGTACCGATGAACTGCGGGAAAGGTTACAAGAGGCGGCGACAAAAGTCGGAGGAAAATTGACCATCGGCTCGCTTGCCGAAACGCTCCAAGCAATGACGAAGGCAGAAGTTGGCCCGCAACCGCTTTCGGTTGTAGTGCATCAAAACGGACACATCTACGGTCTGCTCGGCACGATGGATATTGATGGAACGCGGCTGTTTCAATTGATTCACGGCGGCTCGCAGGTTTGGTTGGCATCGAAGGAACAGATGGGGCGTGCCGGGTTCAAGGAAGTCTGGCATTTGGAACGAGAGGGTAACGGAGTGCCGTTTCGCGTCGGCGAAGGAGAATTGATCGTCGATAAGGTGTATGAGAATTTCGGCGAAGTTCGACCTTACCAAGACGTTCCGTGTACCTTTAATCTCAAAAATCAGGGCAAAAAAAACTTGATCCTGCATAAACCCGCGTCCTCGTGTACTTGTACCACAGTTGATATGCCCCAGATTTATACATTGCGCCCCGGCGAATCTTTTGATGTTCGGTTGATGACCCGTACAGCCAAGAAGCCAATTGGGAAGCAAGAAGTCATGCTGGAGTGTTTTAAGGAAGGCACTGGAAAGCGGCTTGCTTTTTCATTGATTTTGTTGAGTACCCAACGTGAAACATTTGAAATAGCTCCGACAACGATAAACCTGAAAGCTAAAAAGTTATGCGAGGAATTGTCGGAAAAAATATATCTTCACGAAGTTGCTTCGGATCGGTTTACAATCAAGTCCATAGAAACAGATCTAAACAATTTTCGATACGATATTAAATTGCAAGAAAAAGACTCGAATCTAAAGTCATATTGCATTTACTTCTCTTGTACCCCATCACCTATCGAGTTGATTAAAAGCGATAAAACCATTCGGATTCACACAACAAGCCCATTCGCTCCATTGATAACTGTTCCTGTACGCATCTGCGTTGAGCCAGACGTACAAGTGAAGCCAACGTCGCTTTCATTTGGCACTTCAGTCATTGGAAAATCTTATTCAAAGGAGTTTTCTCTCGAAGCAGAGGATACCCTATCGATAGTAAACATAACTGCCCCCAAAATGGTTGCCTGTACGTTTAGTGACGCCGAAAAGAGCTTGCATGAAATAAATGTTACCTTCTCCCCTCAAGTAGCAGGAATTTGGGAGGACGTTCTTATCATCCACCTGCTTAAAGGGGAAGAGGCCAGAGAAATTCATGTAAACCTTGTCGCATTTGTCCGATAACCCTCTTTTTACCATTTTTTACCCTTTACCAAGGAGATTAACGATGAAAAGTTCAATGGATTCTGTTGCGATTACAGTTGGCATGCTATTGATTTGCATTTCTTTTTTGGAGGATTCGCATTGGGTTGCAGTTTGTTATGCGGATGGGTGTAATTACGCGATCCAAGCAGCCAATCCCAACCCCTGTGAGTATGATCCGCTGACAGCGGTTTTATGCAAACACGTCTTTCCATGTCAAGATGGTTTAACGACGCAATTGGCTCCACATGCCTCCTGTGGCGGCTCGGTTATTTTTGGAACGGGCGAAACACTAATGCAACCGAATCCAAATGGTGGAAACGCAAAGTCCAAGTCTGTTCCTGACATTGAGTGTGGGAAGAAATATCCTTGTATTGTCTCGGTTTGCTTTCGCGGTACATGTGTGAATGGCTCTGCAACTATGGACGTAACGGGTACTGTTACGACATACGCAAGAGAATGCTGTGAGGGGGGAATACAACAGTCAACGCCTGTTTATGTACACCAAGCCGGACAGGAATCGTGTCCCGAAGGTTGATGAATGCACGTGACATATGTTTACATCGCCTATTTGCGTTGGCAGTGCAGTGCCACATAGCCATCACTGCTAGATTTTTTGCGAATCCTACGTTTGGCCAAAAAAATGAGGCTTTTTGCTTTGGTGACATGGGGAATTGTGTCACCGTCGGTATGATAGTGGCTGCCTTGGAAGGTCCAGATGTTAGGATTGATCCTTGCGCTCAGTATGAAATACCCAGAGTCACGCAGACGGTTTATCCCACGTTTTGAGGTTTCCAAGGCACTTGTGTGTGTTTACGCATTAAAAATTTTAATTTTTGACATCAAAATAAGATGACCACTCTAACCCGAAGTATAATCGTAGGAAACCACCAGAGTTGCTTGCTTACACTACCGCAAGTTTCTTTCGTGCTCTTTTCTCTGCTCGTTTTTGTTCCGTTGCCGTGTTTGGCGGGTGAATATGGTACGATTAGTGAATTTCGCCCGAAATTTTCCCAGCGCGCTTGGCAAGAAATTGTATCAGCCGATGAAAAAGCGAAGGTATTCAATCTTATTTATGAGAGTTGCCAGTCCAATCTTAATAAGATTGTTTCTTGGGAAGCACAATACGAGTTGGGCACCTTTTCCAATCCAACCCAAAAAACATCTTCACAGAGGGTATCCGAGGTTTACAAAGATATGACAAAAGGAATCGTTGATTTCGCAATCAATTTTCCGGAAGATCGACTTAATTGGAAATATACATGTATTTCAACCAACACGTCAGATGAAGTGTTCACTGATATTCCCGGCGCAATTCCCAGCTCACAAATTGATAATATAAACGATTCTTTGTCGTTTCATGCTATTTATCTGCCAAACTTTGTGTACATACGGAGATCGCTTAAGCCTGTCACCGGACAATTGCAGTCCATTCCAGACTATGCGCTTTCCGAGCAAAATGTCGTTTTTCGACTTGCCCTCGAAGACCAGCTTCCTTCAAACTACTCGCAGCGAAGTGATCCTCGTTACTTTTTTTCTCCCGCTCGAGGCGGTGATGGAAAATGGTCTCCCTATTGGGGCAGTTTTGCCGGAATAAGTTCGATATTGCTTGGCAAAAACGGAGAAGAGACAAAACAGCGAATCAACGCTTTTTTCAAATTATTCCAGTGCGATACAAGTGGAGGCGATGTTTTATACAAAATATCGGTAATGAATGAAAAAAACGAACCGTTTGACGAAGAGATATATTCGAGTGTCTATGGATTCAATCTGATAAATAAGACACAATTCGCTTCGCTCGACGAACCCGACATTGCATTTACATGGACATACAAGGAGGCAAACGGTGTGTATATTCCGAGCAGGTACACTATCTTCCATTCTCCCGGCGGCAGTATAATTTGCTACAAATTATTGTATGAGAAACTCAATTTGAATCTGTCGAAGGATGTTTTTTCTATGCAAGCACTGGGGATCAAAGATGGAGATGTTTTATTGGATTTTCCCGAAAAAACAAACTATATTTTTCAAAAAGGGAAGCCAGTCAAATTATGCGTGTTTAATGAAAAACCGAATCAAGATGTTCTTAATGCTAATATACATTCAAAATCTTCTCGCGCTCGAATAGTTTTGATGGTTGCGGGAACAAGTTTGATTATCCTTGGCTTATACATGAAAGTGAAAAAGCATCGGCAAGAACGTTCCGCACGAAATCCGTAAGTGCCGCTATGCCAAATGCAAAAGTCCCTATTGATTTTTCTGGTTGTCTTGTACATTGCCTTGCTTCTTCTTGTTGCAAGTCGTGTAGCGTCTGGCGGCGGCGAACTCGGACGATTCGGTAGTTTACGGCAAACTCGACAAGAGCCATCGGTGGAAAATCAAGTCTCCCGCCGTGTTGCTTGTCGATAACCGAAAAGTCCAAAACGTGTTTGACAATCCCTTGGAAACCGACCTGATTCGGGCGATTTGGGGAAACAAAAAATGATTCGTAGGTATTGTGCCCTTTCACTGTTGCTCGTCCTTTGTCTCGTTGCCGGGTGTTCCCGCTCGGCAACGAAGGAGGCCGGAGTGCGTGAAAGCGGAATGCCTTCGTTCGTCTTGCAAAACGATCCAGCGGGATGCGATTGTGTGCCTGTAGTTGAGCGTTTTGCCCGTGCGGAGTTGGGGCTTGATCCTACGAAGTTCGGCCACTGGCAAACGCCAACGGATTTGCTGGCTCTGTTGAAAACGGAATCGGCGAACAACGGGGGCGAGGTCGTCGTTCGGAGTGTGAACAAATGCCTTGATGAACTGGAGGCGCGTCCTGAAACAGGGTCTGCCGATGCAGTATTGCTCATCCACCCCAAGGGGCATGTGTACCTGTTGCTCGGAACAGTGATGATCGGCGATGTTTTGACGTACCAGATCATTCACGGCGAGTCTGCCGTTTGGCTGATCGATAAAACGACCTTGGAACGGGCCAGATTTGCCGAGGTGTGGCAATTCAAAACAAAAGCGGAGGGTATCCCGATTGCCGTTGGAAATGGGGCGTTGACCATTGATCGGCATTATGTCAACTTTGGCAAGGTACTGCCTTCGACAACACTGGAGACGGTCGTTTTGTTCAAGAACACGGGGGAAAAGCCGCTGGTTTTTACGAAACCAGAAGTGACTTGTCGCTGTACGGTTGCGGAAGGACTCGCCGATTCTGAGTTGGCTCCGGGTGACTCAAGAGAAATGAAATTGTCGTTCCAAACCTCGGCGGGTTCATCAGAGCGACATCCGGTGTTTGTAAAAGTGTTTGAAAAAGGAACCGGCCTTTCCAATCGAATCGAAATTGTGCTCATGGCAAGCCAGCAGCAGTCGATGATGATTGAGCCGATGAGCCTCGATTTCGGCAAGGTTGTAAAGGGGGAAACTTACGAACGAACCATCAACATTACGGAAGTGCCAACAGATCGGTTTTCGATTTTGGCAATCACTTCGGAAAACCAACCGATACGAGGAACGTTTGAAAGCAGTAGCGAACGAGGTGGTTTGAAAACATATCGGATAAAGGTTCTTTTTACACCTAACGAAAATTCGCCAGTCCCATTGGGAAAAGTTTTTACCATCGAAACAGATAGCTTGCTTCGGCCAAAGGTACCGATTCCTTATGGTTATTCGGTTCTGCCCGACGTTTTTGTTGAGCCATCGATTATTTCTCTTGGGAATGTTGAAGTCGGTACGATGGTGAAAAAAAGTTTTTTGATAATGGCCAGAAATGAAAATGAGCTTCAATGTAAGGTTGTATCGATCCCTGTGAACTGTAAGGTGGCAATAGTGCAAAACGGGAATCCGACAGAACTGTCGTTCCAGGTAGCCCCAAGGGAGTTGGGGGTTTGGCAGGGTAAACTGATTATTGAGTTTAAAACTTCCGAACGCGAGGGAGTTTTAGAAATAGACTGTGTTGGCTATGTTCGTTGACCTTTTTAACAAGGAGAAATGGTTATGAAAACAAATCTTGGTACGGTTGTTGCCGGAATTGGCATGTGTTGTGTTTTGTTTGCGTTTGGCTGGAGTCTGCCAGAACGTGTTGCTTGGGCCACGGGGTGTACAAGCAAGTGCGTCGCGTGGACTGCTTGCAACGGAACGGATGTGTCTTGCCCCGGGTGTGATCCTGGGGTAGGTATTTCGTGTGGCGATGTTGAAAGAGTACAGTACAATCCCTCAGCATCATATCTTCAAAGAGCAGAGGGCGGTGGCTCCCAAACGGCGAATGACTTGGGGCCTGCAATCTGTTTTAGGAGAGGAGCCTGTGCTAGTTCAACAACGTATTACGTTTTCGCCTGTGTGGGTGGTGGGTGCGTGACACCATCTCCTACTTGGTGCATAACCTGCACCATTTCAGGCTCATGGTCGAATGTTCCTGTCCAGAATTACAGTTGCACGGCCTGCACTGAAGGATAGTGGTGAGCCCGTTTTTTCACGGCGAGCCGGGCTCCATGTTCCCGGCTCGCGTGGTGCATTGTCGCATTTTGCATTAAGGCGAACAAGTGAGATACGCCGGGCGTGGGTGCGACACTTCACGTCGTATAGACGTCCTTGAAGGGTGTGATTTGTGACTGGTGATGCGTCAATACCCGTGTGAACTAGCGTTTCATAGAACTGCCAAAAGAGATGTTCTGTAGTGCTACACGAGGTGGACGCTAGTTTTCGTTTTGTAGAAGCAGGCCTAACGATTTGCTAACCGTAAAATTAACATGTGTTTTAAATCTCTATCTCTTGTTTTGCTCGCGGTAAGTCTGTTAGGAATGACACTTACTGCTATGCAAGTTTGTGGTCAGGACTCTGCCTCGCCAGTTGCTCCATCCGATCGAGACGCCACATTGAAATTATTGCTCGCTGAGATGCGGTCAAATTTCGATAAGATTCAAACTTGGAAAGGTGAATACTCTTTCCAAGACAAGGTACGTATGACCTCAAAGATGATGAACGACATGTTTGGTACTGAACGTCAAGCAGGTGCGAGTGATGTCTTGCGAATAGAACAAGGGACAATCCTGTTTGCCCTGGACTCTAAGGAGAATTTGTTATACACGAGTTTTCAATTGAAACGCCAGGAAGCCAGAGAGACCGGGGGTGATTTCGAAGACGTGCAATTACCGGTCGATAGGCAGTTATTCTTTCAAAAATCACTTATTTCACAAGATGATTATGTCTCTTTCGAACCCAATATGCAATTTTCCCGCTTTTTGGACTTACCCTCAGAGGAAGGAGAGCTGACTGCCGTTGCCTTTCGAGAAGCTACTGAAAAGTCCAAAGGTCTGCAAGAGAGCGTTGTTGTTGACCCACGTTTCTTTTATGGCACCAATGATAGAACTTTTTTTTGGAATGACCTTCAGGCTTGTATTGATTTCGATATGGTATCGACTTCTACTGAGATACGACGTATTACATCAGAGAAAGGAACGCATTACCAAGTTGATCTTATGGCCCCTTTTGGCCAAGACCAATCGAGAATGGTGGGAACTTACGAGTTTGCTGAAGAATATGGTTATAACCCAATTAGTTTTTCTTTTGGGGCTATGAATGCTACCCCCTTAAAAGAAATTTCTTGGGAATATCGCCTTGAGAATGGGATTTATGTTCCATCACGTATTCGTAGCGTTTCGATTAGTGGAGATGGGAAACTCATAAGATTCGAGAGGATTCTCGAACTGCAAAATGTTACCTTGAACAAAAAAATTGACTCCAATACATTTACTTATACCGGTATTGGCCTCAAGGATGGAGATCGAATTGTTGACCGAATCGAACGTATCGGGTTGGTTATAAGAAATGGACAGCCTGTTAAATTTGCTGACTTTGGGGATATATCAGAGCTAAGCACCACCTCCTCCAAGCCACAGCGTCCGCTTCGCCCTGTAATGATTGGATTGGGTCTCGCGCTGATCGCCCTTGGCGTGTACCTGAAAGTGAAGGAGTATCGACAGCGAAAGCGTTCTTCATGAAATCCGTCCCATTTTTTCTTCTAATCACCCTACATGTCATCTCGTTTTGGTATGTCGCAAGTCGCATAGCGTCTAACCACGACGAATCCGCGACCATTGTAGCGGGGCTTTCGATTTGGAAGTATAGCCGATTGGACCTATACCCGGTCAATCCACCACTCACGAAACTCGTTGCCTCGCTTCCGCTCCTCCCTTCCTCCCCGGAAGTTGAGTGGAAGTTGTTCGACGAACACCTCAACCAAGACAAAGCCGGTTCTCGTCCGGAATTCAGTCTCGGCCTCGGTTTCGTTCGAGCAAATCTCGACCATCTGCGATTTTACCTGCTCATTTCGCGGTTGATGTGCCTCCCATTCGTCCTGCTCGGAGCCTATTTCTGTTGGCGATGGGCAAAGGAACTTTACGGCGAATGGGCGGGACTTACCGCCATGACGCTCTGGTGTTTCTGTCCGAATATCCTGACGTGGGGATCAATGGTTATGCCCGATCTTCCCGCTGCATCCTTCGGTGTCATGGCGGGCTACTTCTTCTGGAAATGGCTAAAAACCAGCGATTACAACAACGCCTTCATTGCTGGGTTCACACTCGGCTTGGCACTCCTGACCAAACTGACATGGGTATTTCTGTTTCTTTTACTTCCCATCCTGTGGATCGTCTGGTATGTCTCGAAAGAGGAAAGCCACACATGGTTTTTGCTTCGACAACGAACCGGTCAAATGCTCGCAGTCCTCACCGTTGCCCTGTTTACGCTCAATCTTGGATACGGCTTTGAAGGCACTTTCACCCGACTCGACGACTTCCGTTTTGCCAGCCGAACTCTTGCCGGGAAAGATTCTGTGGTCGATGGCAAACAAGGCGGCAACCGTTTCAAAGAGACGCCGCTTGCCATCCTACCCGTACCGTTGCCATACAATTATGTTGCCGGTGCCGATCTTCAAAAGGTCGATTTCGAGAAAGGACTGTCCTCCTACCTGTTCGGCGAATGGTCGGATCATGGCTGGTGGTACTATTACATCGTCTGTGCCGCCTTAAAAGTTCCCCTCGGAACGTGGGGGCTCGCGCTGCTCACCGCTGTTTTTGTGTTTGGGCGTCGCAAGGGCGAAAACGGTGCCGACAGGTGCGATCAACTCGTTTTACTTGCTCCCGCCATCGTCCTTTTCGTTTTCGTTAGTTCACAGACCGGATTCAGCCGCCACTTCCGCTATGTCCTTCCGACGTTTCCGTTCGCCTTCATCTGGATTTCACAGATAGCGCAAGTAGCCGCAACACGGTGCTCGTTTCCGCTGAAAACTTTAGTAGGCGGTCTACTTGCGTGGTCGGTTATCAGTTCGTTGTCGGTCTATCCGCACACGATGTCGTATTTCAACGAACTCGCCGGTGGCCCCAAAAACGGACATAAATATTTGCTCGATTCCAACATCGACTGGGGGCAAGATGTTTTTTACTTGCAGGATTGGATCAAAAAACACCCGGAGGCGAACGACCTGCACCTGATTCTGCGAGACGACATTTCTGAAGCGTTTTTCTTGGCAGACGGTTTTCCCGTTGTTCCCCTCACGCCGGGCAAACCGATCCGGACATTTGAGGAGGAAGATACCGACCCACGAAAACTCGGCCCCCGCCCCGGTTGGTTTGCCGCCAGCATTCACCAAATCAACTCGGAACACGGTCGTCACAAATATCTTCTCGATTTTGAACCGGTAGCCCGTATCGGCTATTCGATCTACATTTACAATATCTCACTGGACGAAGCAAACGATGCCCGAAAACGATACGGACTCCCTGAAATTCCTGTCCCGCAAAACGATCTTGAGGGCTTGCGCTCTCGTTTCGCCAAAAATATTGCCGACGAAGCCGCGATCAATGTCGCCTTGTTTTACGCCGACAAACCCGACGAAAACGCAACGAAGGACTTGGAGCGGATTTTGAACGCCGCCCCGCAATACCATTGGAAGCCGATCACGGCAAGAGAAATCAGGGCAGGAAAACTGGACGAGTTCGATGTCGTTGTCGTCCCCGGCGGCAACGCTCGTGAACAGGCCAGTAATCTAGGGGCGGCGGGAAAGAAAGTGATCCGCGATTTTGTCAAACAAGGTGGCGGATATGCCGGAATTTGTGCCGGTGGGTTTCTCGCGACGACGAATACCGACTACGGTATTTCCTTGGCGAACGTCAAAGCCCGTGCCGGATACCGACACGTTCCAAACGAAGGCTTGGTTTCCATGACCGTGCGAGGTTCTGCCGAAGTCGGCAGGGCGTTGACTGCTGAAGGAAAAGAACTGTTGGGCGATTTAACTGCCTATGATGCGGTACGATTTAGTAGTGGTCCCATCTTTTCCAACGCGCATCGAAGAGATTTGGAACCCTATATCGTACTTGCAAATTACACGTCCGAAGTGTCGCTATACGAATTCCAGAAGGGCGAGATGATCGGAACTCCAGCAATTATTCTCGCGCCATATGGAAAAGGAACTGTCGTTTTGAATAGTGCGCATTTTGAATTTTCAGAACAGTACGACCAGTTGATACAGAAGTTGATTCGAGGGGCGGCCCGTTGAGACTGCGCTTGTTCACGATCTTTGGATGACGTTGAAGATCACGAAACTTCGTTCCCAAACGGGAATAATTGAAGCAATTATCGTACATAATAAATTCCGCGACGTCAAAATGTAACGAAATACGGATAATAACGTCCGAAAATCGCCGTTAGCGCAGACTGCGAGCGCCCCGATCTTTGAAAATCAGTGCAGAAATCAAATCCGCTCGACCTTGATAATCGGCAGATGCCGTCGCCCTTCAAGAAATTCGAGACGCACCTTGACCTTCGCTCCAACTCGTCCCGCGATGCAAGTTCGCGGAGCGGCATAAGGCGTTGAATGTTTCGCCAGCGGTCGTGTTTCAATCCTTGGTTTGGCATTCGCGGCACGACGTTTGAAATCGACCCAGCCGGACTTGCCGGTTTCACGCGATATTCATTTATTGTACACGAATTCAGGCAAAACATAACCGACACTAATAACATCCAATATATAAGTGGTTTGAAAGGAATATTCGAGGGACTTCACAAAGGGACAAACTACAATAACAGCAACGCTTTGTCACTTTTGTTTTCCGGGAGTCTTTTTGATCTTTTGCGAAACACCAAGACGGATAATTTTCGATACGTAAAAGATTGGTACTGTGGTTGGGTTGTGGCAGAAAACTATACAGTAATATTTCACAACCAAGAACAATTTGTTTCGGCATCACAGACCTATCGATGGGTCGTTTATAAACATAAATTCACTGGAGATGGCAGTTTAGGATTTAACCAGAGTTTTCCAATCACAATTGGTGGAGTCCCCTTAAAGGTTCGATTGAAAATGGATGTGACCCTTAGCGGTGTTAGTATCACCGCCTATACCTGGGGCGGGAATCTAATGAATCTTGTAGCGCAAGGAGGAGGTACGATACAAGCTGAAGCAAGAATTAGAAAAATAATGCAAGTTGACAAGATTCAATTTGGTGCTCAGGCATCTAGTACATACTCGGCAAATTATGCAATCCAAAACGTCCCAGTTGGTCCAGCAAACCTTACTGGAGAATATGTCAGATTGACAATAACAGGGGCATTAAAAGAATACGGCGTTGAACTTGCCCTTGGCACGACAACAGGATGGGGGTTGAATTACTTGCATAAATTTGTCGAGCCAGGCCAAGATACGACATTTAAGTTGCCGTTGCCGTGGTGACGATATATTCTATGATATTCCAGGGCGTTGTCGCACAATGTTTTTGCCACGATTATTCCCTTGGAACACTTTTAGGCATTCCGAAGATTGACAATTTGTTCAGTAATTTACATCTCAATCGCACTTCCGTTT
>Ga0099364_10008820_pt1 | contig 14120 bp, 12 predicted proteins | sample TergutTh196P3_FD_73070 | JGI IMG/M metagenome (GOLD analysis project Ga0099364, IMG submission 73070) | Microcerotermes parvus P3 segment gut microbial communities from Pointe-Noire, Republic of the Congo - Th196 P3 | ecosystem: Host-associated > Arthropoda: Insects > Digestive system > Gut ... | reverse complement strand
GTAGAGTATCTCGTAGCCGTTCCTGTAATGCTCCTTGCGCCAATAATCCTCTATAGCAACCCTGATCCTTGAACCCAAAGGATGCCAGTATATAAGCCCTGCCCCTGCTTCTTCATGTGTGGAATAAAGGTCAAGGTCTTTTCCTATGCGCCTGTGATCCCGCTTTTCGATTTCATCCAGCCAGGCCAGGTGTGCCTTAAGGTCTTTGGGATTTTCCCAGGCAGTTGCGTATATGCGTGTTAGCATGGGCTTGTTCTCATCCCCGCGCCAGTAAGCACCGGCAATGCTCATTAGCTTGAAAGCCCCGGAGTGGATCTCCCTGGTATTCTGCACATGGGGACCGCGGCAGAGGTCAAACCACAACTTGTTTCCGTCAGCATCGCGGTTCTCGTATATGGTAATGGTCTCTGTTTCAGGAAGCTCGTTTATAAGTTCAAGTTTAAAGGGCTCATCGCTGAATTGTTTTAGGGCTTCTTCCTTACTTAAGTTTATTGAAACAAAATCAAGACGATCAGACAGTAATTTTTTCATCTCCTCTTCTATAAGGGGAAGTGCGTCATTCGTAATTGCCTCTTTGGCTTTTTCAGTAAACTGAAAATCATAGTAAAAGCCGTTCTCGATTGACGGGCCTATGGCAACTTTTGTGCCAGGGAAAAGGCGTGTAACAGCTAAAGCCATGATGTGGCTTACAGAATGACGTAATATGGCAAGTTTATTGCTTGCTTCGGGTTGTTGGTTTTCAGGCATATATTTATTAGTACATGGAGATCATTTTTTGTCAATTACTGGAGCTTAATTCAGGCCAAAAAACTCGCGATAGATTATTCTTGCAGAAGGAAACCTAAAAATCACAAAATCGTCATCCCTGTAATCCGGCTCAAGCCCAAAAAGAGCAGGTTCCCGGCCAAACCTCTCCCATTCACTGCGGCTAAGAAGCATAAAGGACTCTCCTTCATAATATGAAGAATCAAAGGCATTGACATGGTTTAAAGAATCCTGAAGCTGGAATATACGTGATTCTGATCTAAACCTTGAAAATTCAAAGCCTACCATCTCAATACTGCCATTGGACAATTCTGTGCTAATATTGGCGTTCCAGAATTCTGCAAAGCCGTAATCAAGATTATTGTCCACAAGGTATTGTATATAAGGTCTGCGGATCGAGTTTAAATCCATTATAAAGAGCTTATGAAAATTCAATATGCCCTGCCCTGTAATAAAAAAAAGTATGCCAATTATAATTATATAACGCTTTGATTGCGTAAAATTAATTTCCGCATATTCAAAAAGCAGGGCAGAAAGAGGAATATATAAAATCATAAAGGGTATAAAATACCTGCTTATAATTACCTGCTCAACTACAATAAATATAAAAATATTGAACATTGCAGAGGCTGTAAAGAAAAGCGGCAGAAACCGTCGATCTTCTGGCAAGCAATTATCATAACGACAGGCTCTGCAAATAGCCCATAAAAACACAATACCTGCGAATATTGCTGCTATGCTGAAAAACCCCTGTATAGATATAAATGATATACCAACAGAAAGCCCGAAAAAACCCGCAATATTTGCAAGGCTTCTGCTTATTTTAAGAAAAAAATCCGCATAAAGATTTTCAATATTCATGGCTCCATAAGAATGGAATGAATACACAAAACGCAAAAAATAATTTCCAATATACCCAAGACAGCATAAAACAAAACCATAAAGACCAAGGAACAAGTGGAAAATCTTTTTTTGTTTTACCCATAGAAAAACACAGGCAAGAGCCAGGGGTATATAAATATTTAAAAGCGATCGTATGCTTTGCAGTCCAAGTATAAATGAGAGGAGAGAAAAAAGTAAAAATGAAACTGTAATTACATTGGGTTTCTCTTTTTCAGAAGCATTTGCAATAAGCCGTATAAAAAGCCCCAGGACTAAAAAAAGCTGTGATATAAAAAAAGTATAATAACCGCCAAACAATACAAAGTTCCAAAAATCATAGGACAGGGGTATTAAAATAAAAAAAGCACTTGTAAATATCCATTTCAATTTGATGTTTAGCTGCTTCATCAAAAATATATATGACAAAACCATAACAAGATTATTAAGTAAAATATTTATGGAACGTATGAGCGCCCAGTTTTCAGAAGGCCCAAGCAGTTTGAACAAAGGCATGGTAAATATGGTCTGGTATACAAGGCGTATTTCTGTAGAATATAGCCAGCTGGTGCTTACAAGGGTATTTTCGTGTGCAAGAATTTTTCCAAGCACCATTTCCGAGGAATGATCGCTGTCAAGCCATTTGTATCCGTAAAAATAGGAAAATACACTTATAAAACAAAGGAATACTAGCAGAGCAATACATAATATTAAGTTAATTGAATTTTTTTTTAAAAACATAAGCAAATCCATTTAAAGCCAATTTAAACATTTTCAAAACATTGTATTTACTTTTTCCTGCAAAACGCTGCTTTCTGTTATAATAAACAATATTGGTTTTGAATCCAAGACCTGTAATAATGCCCCGTAAAAAATAATTTTGTATTTTATATGCTGCCAAAACCACGGCCAGAGCATCAATGGCATTTTTACTTATAAGCCGGAAATCCGCATGGTTTTTTACAATGCCAGCTCCCAAAAAATGCATTAGGCCATAAAAAATTCCTGCACTTGTTTTTTTTAAAAAACCGTCGCCCTGCCTGGAAGAACGCACACCCAGGACAATCTCAAAACCAGACAGAAAACTCTCAAGCATGCTGTCAATTGAATTTATATCATCCTGTAGGTCAGCATCAATAGTTATTATAACATCAGCATAATTCTTTGAATGGAACATTCCATAAACAAGAGCATTCTGGTGTCCGCAGTTTACAGGCAATCTAATGCCTTGAATAAGACCGGGATTTTCTTTTTTATATTCTTCTATCAAACTCCAGGTTTTGTCTTTTGAACCATCATCTACAAAGAGCAGGGATGATTTTTTGGAGATCATGCTTTTTGAAACAAGCTCTGTAATTTTTGCTGACAGCTTTTCTATGCTTATGGCTAGGACTTCTTCTTCATTATAACAGGGAATGACTATTACAAGTATTGGTTTTTTAGAATTTACCAAAATAACTCAAAGACCTATTAATCAGGTCTCCAAAGGATCAGCAACTATTGCATTTTCATAGACTGTAAATGGATCTATATCAATACATTTATACATATCTCTGTTACCGCCCATGTCCCAGGCAATAGTATCATTGATAACAGTTAATTTACTTTTGAATACTTCAATATTCATGAGTGGTTCAAATACAGTATCCTTTTTAATGAGGGGTTTTACATCATAAAGCCGTACAGAGCCATCATTAAGATAGGCATATACCTCAAAATTGTCTGTAGGGAGTACTTGCACTACTTTTGGCCAAAAATGCCTGGAATCCATATTAGACATACTTACATTATACCAATGGATTAATTAAATTCAAAGGCTTGTCATCTCTAGCTAGTTCCCAATTCATTGTTATTTTTATACCAAAAAATAAAGATATAGTCGGCATTTTTCTCCGCTATTACCAGTTGGTGGATTCTGAATCAAGATGTACATTTGGCCCGGCAGTGGTATCCCGTGCTTTAGCAGCTCTGTAAGTAATAGAACCACTTACAGGTCTTAATGCTACATATACAGCATGACCCTGTCCACTCCCTGCATAATTCCTGTTAGCACCTGCTTCATGACCAAAGATAGTGCCGCCTGTTTTTTTAAATATTCCATCAGCATCTATATACACCCCACCACCAAAGCCGCCAGCAGTATTACCACTTATGGTACCGCCATACATATTAAAGATTCCTTCAACCACATTCACACCGGCACCATTGTTGGTAGGATATAATGAATGATCATTATTTCTTATTACTCCGTCATACATATCAAAGGTTCCACCAAACACATACACACCCATTACAGTACCTGAAATAATACCACCAAACATTTCAAATAAACCACCGCTCTCTACTCCAGAATGGGTTGTTGTACCTTGCAGGATTACATTATTATGCATTGTAAGACGAGCGTTATTATAAAATATAATCATACTGTAACTCACATTCATCCCGTCAAGGACTAGCTGGCCCCTCATGCCTGGAGCCCCAAGTTCAAGATGCCCTGGTGCAGATGTACTATGAAACATAACAGTATTGGTTTGAGTGCTTAGGGTTACATTTTCCTCTGCAATTAGAGTGATTTTTTTATCAATAACAATGATTGGATCAGTTGGAGTAACCATACTTGCAAACTCAATATCTTCTTTAATTACAATATATTCTCCCCTGGGATCATTTGCTAACAATAAGGCTTGTCGAAACTGAGCTTCACTTGTAACTTCTGTGGCAGGCAGCATATTTATATAAATATCATTTGCTCGGCCAGCCCTTATTTGAGCAATATCAAGACCATAAGCCCGCAGCATACGGGAAGGGAAAGCAGTATATGTCCCAGGATTATCACCCACAGCCCTGACAATAACAGAATATGACCCAGGCATTATATTGGTAAACCGTGCTGTGCCGGTACCTGTAAATGTTTGGTTGTAGGTTCCTCCAGAGCCAATAAGTATTACTTCATGCTCAAAGCCATGTTCATCTCCGGGGGGTATAATTGCTCTTGAAGAGTTGCCTATACTTACTGTCAGATCTCCCATGTCAGCGCCATAAGGAGAAAAACAGGTTCCCAGAACCAGAGCCATAGCAATAACTAATATGATAAAAACAATTAAGGTTTTTTTATTTATAAAGCACATATATGCCTCCCTAATAATAATAAATTTATCATAAAATCAGGGAAAAAGCAATATTAAATATAATATAAGCTCTTGTTTACTTTATTGCTTATTATTATTATATATTATTATGCATTTTAATATGAGCTTTATAAGAAAATCATCTGTTTTAGCATTTTTACTATTGATTACAATCTCTATGGGTTTTAGCCAGGAAGAGGCATGGGATATTCATGTACAAAGAGAAACAGGCGAAACAGTAAAATTTGGATTTATTACAGCAGGAGAGATTCTTATAACAAACTGGCTTTTTATGGCTTTAAACCATATGTACGGGTCAACCTTTCCAATTCCAACCCAGGAATCTTTACATCGTAATTTAACCCAACCCTGGATATGGGAAGATGATGGGTTTCTTGTAAATCAACTGGGGCATCCTTTTCAGGGAGGCCTTTACTACAGCAATGCAAGGGCTGCAGGGTTTGGTTTTTATCAGAGCATGGTATTCAGCCTTTTTGGCAGCGCTACCTGGGAAGCAATCTTTGAAAATATTCCTTCTTCTTTTAATGATCTTATAACAACTGTACCGGGTTCTTTTGCAGCCGGGGAAATTTCATACAGGCTTTATATAGAAGCTATTGCAATGGGAATTCCGTCTCCCCTTGCAGCCATACTAAGCCCTGCAGCTGGTATGCATAAGCTTTTGACAGGCTGGGAACCTCCAATAGCAGAAAGAAACATGCATGAGCTGCGTGTTTTTGCAGGAGGGGGTTATGCGAAAGCCCATTCATCTGTAGAAGGATGGGAACCAGATATATTTTCATTCCAGGGTCCGCATGGCGGTGCTGGTTTGAAGGCAATTTACGGCAATCCTTTTGAACAGAATACATTTGTACCTTACAGGCATTTTGAATTTACATTGTCATACGGGGCATATCCTGGTATGTATCAGGATATTCGAGTTGTATCTGACGGCTATTTGTTTGCATATAATCCTGTCAATACAGAAAGAACAAGCATGAGTACTGGTCTTACAATGCACATGGATTATACAGCCCGCGGAAGGTATGATGTGAATGACTCTACTGTAAACCAATACAGCAATGCCTTAAACTGGACTTTAAAATACCAGTATTTGTTTTCAGAAAATACCAACATACAGATTAAAGGTCATGCAGGGTTTTCTTTTGTTGCTGCATCTCTTTTTGATTCTCCCAATACAAGTGAGTATTTCTTAAACAGTTACGGGTACGGACTTAATGGAAAACTATTTTTACGTTTTGAAAACAGGATTTTAGGAAGGTTTGAAGCTGATTTTTATGCTTATTCAATGTGGAGCTTTCCCGGTACATTTGACAATTCGCATGGTTTTTATTACTGGCTTTTTACTGACCTTACATATTCTCGCATGATTACAAGACATTTTTCCATAGGCATAACAGGTTCTTTGGCAAGGGAATGGGGAACACATGCTCAGCTCCCCACCAATATAAAATTGAGTGACACATTGATATTGTTTGTTGCCTGGAATATGTAATGTAATATGGAACCGGAATTATTATGATATTGCTGTGGAGAATAGCAAAAGAAGCAAAAAAATACCGGGAGCTGCTTTTTATAGGGATAATGGCAACCCTGTTATTGACCGGGGTCAATTTGGCAGCTCCCAGACTCCTTGCCCGTATGACTGGTATAGTACAGCACGGGATAAATGACATGAACGAAATCCTGTATCTGGTTATGGCCCTGCTTGGACTTTATCTTTTACGTGTGCTTTTCCGTTTTTTAAGCAATTATTTATGCCACAAGGCTGCCTGGAATCTGGTATGGGATCTTAGAATGATCGTATATAACCGTATCCAGAGTTTTTCCCTTTCGTTTTTCCATAAAAGACAGACAGGCGATCTTATGAGCCGTGTTGTCAATGATACTGCGACATTTGAACAGCTTTATGCACATGTAATACCCGAGACAATAACAAACGCGCTTACACTTATAGGTGTTGTAATTATACTTTTCTCCATAAACCCTGTTTTGGCAGCCCTGACCTGTATACCAATTCCATTTATCCTTGGGTCAGGATGGATAATGATGAAAAAAGTCAGACCCAAATTCCGCATGATGCAGAAATCCCTGGCAGGGCTTAATTCCCAGCTTCAGGATAATTTATCAGGCATAAGGGAAATACAGGCATTTGGCCAGCAGGAAAGGGAAAGCAGCCGTGTTGATCAAAAGGCAGGGGAGTTCACAAAAGCCATGCTTCAAGCCCTGAAGTTAAACGCAATTTTTCACCCTTCTGTTGAATTTATGACTGCCCTTGGTTCGGTTATAATAGTCGGGTTTGGCGGTTTACTTGCCTTTAACATGAAGATCAATGCTGAAGAAGTTGTAGCATTCCTTCTTTATCTTGCGCTTTTTTACGCACCGATCACAGGCCTTGCACAGCTTTTGGAAAACGCACAGCACTCACTGGCTGGAGCTGAGCGTGTTCTTGAAATCCTTGACACTGCATCAGAAGTGCTTGACTCAAGCAATGCCATAGACCTCCATTCAACCAAAGGCCATATCCGATTTGAAAATGTCTTTTTCCATTATATTGAAAATACAGCTGTGCTTGAGGATATAAGCTTTGAAGTCAAACCAGGCCAGACCATTGCCTTGGTTGGCCCTACAGGTGTTGGCAAAACCACGATCATTCAGCTTGCTGCGCGCTTTTACGACCCTGTTTTAGGACGCATCACAATAGACGGGTATGACTTGCGTGACCTTACGCAAAACAGCCTGCGAAATAATATCTCAATGGTTTTACAGGACACATTTTTGTTTAATGGCACCATTGCAGAAAACATTGCCTATGCAAAGCCCTTGGCAACATCTGAAGAGATCGAAGAATCTGCAAAAGCTGCAGGAGTTTACGAAGATATAATGGAAATGCCGGACAAGTTTAATACAGAAACCGGCGAGCGCGGTATAAGGCTTTCCGGCGGACAAAAACAGCGAATCTCCATTGCCCGCGCTATACTGCGTGATGCCCCGATATTGATTTTGGATGAGGCAACTGCGTCTGTGGATATGCAGACAGAAGCACAGATCCAGACTGCCATTTCCAGAATACGGGGGACAAGGACCATAATTGCCATAGCACACAGGCTTTCCACAATACGCAGCGCAGATATTATTCTGGTTTTTAAAGACGGAAAAATAGTACAAAAGGGAAACCACGAAGAGCTAATAAACACAGAAGGTCTTTACAAAGACCTTTATATTTCGCAGGAATTGTAACCAATACCTTGTTAAATCAGGTGAAAATTTAATAAAATAATAACATGGTATCAGAATGTACTTTAACTGTCCGCACTTATGAATGCGACACAAATGGTCATGTAAATAATGCCAACTATCTTAATTATCTGGAATATGCCAGATACCAGCTGCTTAAGGATGTTGGTTTTGATTACCCAAAAATGATGAAGGCAGGATACGGGATATTTGTTGCCCGCATTGAAATAGATTATAAGATGCAGGCTCTGGCAGATGAAGAATTGTTTATAAAATCCTGGCCAATAAAAAAAGGAGCTGTAAGCGGTATTATTGCCCAGGAAATATGGCGCGGCAAAGACCTTCTTATACAAGCTAAAGTTACATGGGCTTTTGTGGATTCAAAAGGAATACCAGCAAAAATCCCCCAGGAATTTGATAGACCTGGCCTTAAACCAGTACCCTCCGGTATCAAAAGCTAGAAACAGGTGAAACATGGACAAGCTAAAACGGATAATAATTCCGCTGCTGTTTTTTTTATGTTTACATTTTTCAGAAGCTCAAAGCTTACATATTGGCAAAAACATTGAAGCCCAGATAAGCAGTGAATATAACAGGAGTCTTGGTATCTATGCTGATATTGGCATTACGGGCACAATAACAGTAAACGATCGCTGGTTTTTAAAAGCCGGAACTGCTTTTGGAAAAACAGAATATGATTATGATATAAAGGCATTCGCCAATACAGGAATGCAGGTATTTAGAAACTTTCCATTGATATTAAGCTGTGCCTATATATACAGCAATCTACCGGAATATGAAGTAGTATCCCATACTGTAATGCCTTTGATTGCAATTAACGGTAAAAGAGCCGGGTATGCTACAGGTGTTAGTTTTAGGTATACATCTTTTTTTGGCGAACAAGCTGTGCTGGAACCTGTCCCCATGCTCTCTTTGTACTTAAATTTTATTAACAACGATAAGTTAATGCTGGGAATGAGATGCGCAAACTTCAGTGATTTTTATGCAGCTAATCTTGGCGCCTTGTCAATGAGTTTTTACAGTGAGATCAATATGAACAAGCAATGGACCATAATGGCTGCAATGGAACTTCTTCAAAGCGGGAGTTTTACGTTCACCGCAAACTTCTATGGTCTAATATTAAGGGGAGGCCTTAGATATTCATGGTAATAAAAACCCTTACATACACTATAAACCTATGTATAATCATTTGCACTGCCTTTTTTATCTCTGCATGCAGTAACGACATATTTGGTTTTTTTAGTTCAACTGATCTTGAAGAGCGTCTTAAAGAAAAAAATAATTTTAAGTTTATTAACGAGATGCATTCCCTTTACGGAGCACCTGCACTTGGCAGTGACTTCTCATTTATAGTACTGGCAGACACACATATAGAAAACGGAAATTCATTTGGTTTTGATAATCTAAAAAATATAATAACAAGTGACATTGCTTTTGTTGTTGTAAACGGAGATATAACCCAAAGCGGTTACAGATGGGATTTTGAAAAGTTTATTGAGATTGCAAAAGACATGGGAGTTCCATGTTATCCTGTTATTGGTAATCATGATATATATTTTGGGAACTGGCCTGTCTGGAGAGACCTTATAGGTTCGACAAACTACAGGATAAACACAGGCGGTGCAACCCTTTTTATACTGGATTCTGCCAATGCTTTTTTTGGAAGGGAACAGCTTGACTGGCTGGAAAGGGAATTAAACACAGCGCAGGGCAGGGTTTTTGTATTTTCCCACATGAACTTTTATTCTGACAATCTGCTTAAAGTGCATCAGTTTTCTGACACAAGAGAAAGAGCCAGAGCAGTTTCCATACTAAGAAACAGAAGCGAGGCAGTCTTTATGGGACATTCTCATTTCAGGGACATAAGAGAAACAGGAAATGTAAAGTATATAACAATGGAAGATTTCCGTAAAAATGGAGTGTATTGCCTTGTTAATGTATCATCATCCGGCATAAGTTATGAGTTTAAAAAACTTTAATAAAATATCTATATACTGGTTTTTAATCTGTTTTCTTTTTCAAAACGTTTAATCGCCAAATCTATAAGCTTATCAATAAGATCAGGATAGGAAATACCACTGGCTTCCCATAGCTTGGGGTACATGCTTATCTTTGTAAAGCCAGGCATGGTATTTATTTCATTAATAAAAATTTTATTGTTAGCTGTCATAAAAAAATCAACGCGGCTAAGGCCTTCGCATTCAAGTGCAAGAAAAGTTTTTATTGCAAGCTCTTTTATTTTTTGGCTGGTATCGCTGCTTATACTGGCAGGTATGACAAGGGATGCGCCTTTTTCATCTATATACTTTGCATCATAAGAATAAAACTCGTGTGTGGAAACAATTTCCCCTACCACAGAGGCTTTTGGCTCTTCATTGCCAAGCACAGAACACTCAAGTTCCCTTCCTTCAATATATTCCTCAATTATTAATTTTTTATCAAAAGCAAAAGCCATGTTTACTGCAGTCGTATACTCTTTTTCATTTTTGACCTTGCTTACCCCAACAGAAGAACCCATATTGCAGGGCTTTATAAAAAGCGGCAAACCAAGTTCATCTTTAATATCATTAAACTTAAAAATTTCCTCATGCGCCTTTATGGTTCTAAACCGCGGTATTGGCAGCCCTGCATCGCGTAAAAGCCGCTTCATAAGGTCTTTGTCCATGGCTACAGCAGATCCAGCAACACTTGAACCTACAAAGGGAATACCAGCCAGTTTTAAAAGACCCTGTACAGTACCGTCTTCGCCAAAAGGCCCGTGCAGTATGGGAAAAACAACATCAAGTGAATGTATGCCGGAATCAGAGATAAGCCCCCTGCTTTCAGGCGCAAGTGTGATTTTATTGTCTGTTGGATGAAGGCGTATTTTTTTTGGATCATCGGTGTCAAGGAGAAAGCAAGAGGCATCAGCCTCGCTGGCAGCAAGCAGCCAGCGGCCGGTTTTATCAATGCCAATCAATACAGGATTATATTTTTTGCGGTCAAGGGCATCATATACATTGCGCGCAGATTGAAGTGAAACCTCATGTTCAGCTGATTTTCCGCCAAACAATATGCCTATGTTTAATTTTTTCATTGCCCTCCCCTGCTTGACAAAACGCTGTATAAATTAAATCCTAATACATTAAGCTGAATAATTTATTTTATAGTAAATTGCATATATTTGAGAAGGGGTTAAACTTATGTCAGACATTTCCAATGAATACAAAGGAAAGGCAACTATGGAAAAGATCACGTCTTTGGCCAAAAGACGCGGTTTTGTGTTTCAATCATCAGAAATTTACGGGGGTCAGAGAGGTGCCTGGGATTACGGCCCTTTGGGTATAGAGCTAAAAAATCGCATTGCTGGTTCATGGTGGAAGGAGATGACTCAGCTCAATGATGATATTGTAGGTCTTGACGCATCCATTTTGATGCACCCCCGTACATGGGAAGCATCAGGGCACGTGGAAAACTTTACAGACCCGCTTGTTGACTGCAAAAAATGCAAGTCCCGTTTCCGCGATGATATGATCCCGGAAGAAAACCTAAAGGCAAAAAAATGTCCTGATTGCGGCGGCGAACTTACAGACCCGCGCAATTTTAATCTGATGTTTAAAACCCATATAGGCCCTGCAGAGGACACTGCAAGCGTTGTTTACCTGCGCCCGGAGACTGCACAGGGTATATATGTAAATTATAAAAACATCATCCAATCAAACAGAATGAAGATCCCCTTTGGCATAGCGCAGATCGGCAAGGCCTTCCGCAACGAGATTGTTACAAAAAACTTTATATTCCGCACCTGTGAGTTCGAGCAGATGGAGATGCAGTATTTTGTAAAACCAGGTGAAGATGAAACATGGTTTGATAAATGGCGGGAACGCCGCTGGGCATATTACGAAAAGCTTGGCGTTAAAATGGATCACCTGCGCTGGCATCAGCACCCAATCGACAAACGCGCCCACTATGCAAAAGATGCCTATGATATTGAGTACTTGTTCCCCATGGGCTGGAGCGAACTTGAAGGCGTACACAACAGGTCTGATTATGATCTTGGCAGACACACAGAATACTCAGGCAAGGACATGCAGTACATTGACCAGGAAGATAATAATGCACGTTATATTCCGTATATAATTGAAACCTCGGCAGGCCTTACACGCAATGTATTGATGATACTCTGCGATGCTTATGACGAAGAACAGGTAACTGACAAAGGCAGCGATGGCGGAGGCGACGATATTCGAACCGTGCTGCGCTTCCACCCCACACTGGCTCCTATTACTGTTGCTGTATTGCCTTTGATGAAAAAAGACGGACTTGCTGAACTTGCCAATGATTTACGCCAGGAACTAAAAGAAGATTTTTCAACTGACTACGACCAGGCAGGCGCAATAGGCCGTAGGTACCGCCGCCAGGATGAAGCAGGAACACCTTTTTGTGTGACTGTGGATTATGAGTCAAAAGATGATCACTCTGTTACCCTGCGTTTCCGCGATTCCATGGAACAGGTGCGTGTAAAAAGAACAGATCTGGCAGAAAGACTGCGCAAGGAAATCAAAGAGTACAAAAGGGTTAAATAGAACTCTGGGTTATAAAAAACTCTTGTGCTTCTGGTAATGCAGATAATCGTAACGCGTAACAATTCCCGCAAGCCTTTCGTCTTCAAGAATTGGTATATATCCAATATTGTGCCTGTAAAAAATTATTTCTACTTCACGCATTGTTATGGAAGCATCTGCGCTTATTGCAGGTTTTGACATATAAGCGCTTATGGGCGCATGCATGGCAGAGGCTTTCCTTCCCTTCATAATATCCTTTAGACTAATAAATCCCGTTAACTGTTCCCTGTCATTCAACACAGGCATCCCTGTATGATTTACTTCTTCAAGGAGCTTTGACGCTTCAATAAGGGTGCGGTTTTCATTTACAAAACGCACATCTGTAGACATAATATCCCGCGCACGCACAGCTGGCGTAAGAGACTTTTCCAGATGAGAATGCAGCTTAATAAAAAAAGTCCGGCCATCCATGCCTTTAATTGTTGCAGAGGCTGCTCCCTGGTGCCCGCCTCCTCCGTAATTTTGGAGCAGATTATGAAGATCTATTCCTTCATTCTGACTGCGCGCTATAAGGAGTGTTGTATTATTTTTCAATATATTAAAAACTGCAAAATAAGCATCAGGGTTTTCAATTTCCATTATTCTGTCAACTACAGCTGCAAGCCCGGAAATATTATCCTCTAAATCCAGAAAACTAAAAAGTACAATATGCCCCTGAATTTTCTTTTCGTTTTTTGATATAAGAATATGATTTAATACTGCATGCTGTTCATCTTCTTTTATGGTCTCAAGAAAGGTTTTAACAAGTTTTAGTGAAGCACCCATTTCTAAAAGCCAGGCTGCAACTTCATAATCATCCCGTGTTACATTTTCAAAAATAAGGCGTCCTGTATCAGCATAAATACCTGTTAATGCTATGGTTGCTTCTTCGCTTGTAAGTGAAATGTTATGCTTCATGGCCATCTTTCCAATCAATGATGTGTTGGACCCTGCAGTCCCGTCTTCTATACGTGCTCCCAGTATATTGCAGTTGTTCCTTGGATGATGGTCAATAATATAAATATCCGGTGTTGAGTTGTGAATATACTTAAAATACTCCTTAACACGTTCTGCCATGCATGTATCAACAATGATTATTTTTTCAATATGTTCACCATCCAGATCCGCAGGGGCAATAAAATCAAAATAAGGTTCGAAATAATTGTATATATTCCTGGCTGCAGGATGAATATGATTGCTGCGGACAAGCCTGAAATCAGGATACATTTTTTTTATGAGAATAAGTGAGCCAAGACAGTCTAGGTCCATATTTGTATGGCCAAAAGCAATATTCATAATTTTACCACTTTTTTAATTCATTTATTCAGAGTATAATATAAAAATCAAGGATTATTTTATGAAAAACAATAAAATTATATATATAGTACCACTTGTTTTATGCTTTTTTTTACTATTCTCTGGGTGTGAAGCACGATCTGACAGGCAAGATTATCTATCATTTGAAGACATCTCTTTCAGGGATATA
>Ga0099364_10008819_pt1 | contig 14123 bp, 9 predicted proteins | sample TergutTh196P3_FD_73070 | JGI IMG/M metagenome (GOLD analysis project Ga0099364, IMG submission 73070) | Microcerotermes parvus P3 segment gut microbial communities from Pointe-Noire, Republic of the Congo - Th196 P3 | ecosystem: Host-associated > Arthropoda: Insects > Digestive system > Gut ... | reverse complement strand
CATGACTGCGGGGCATATTGCTCCTTAAGATCACGCATTAATTCGGATGCACTTACATCGTTAGTAACAATGAGCCTTTCAGTCTTTAAAAGTTTTTTATATTCTTCCCGGTTTAGTATTTTAAAATTGTCCTGAATATAATAATCACTTCCAGAAGCATTATAACACAATATACTTGCAAGCTCATCTTCATTTTCTGTAATACTCCAAATCCCCACACGGCTTGTATTTAAGGCAATACATCCTTCCCGGGTAATAATACGGGCAGCATCTATTATATATCCTGCAGAAATAGTCGGTGACATGGTAATTTTTGACAATGTACTGTTTAACTTCTTGGTATATTCATAACCGGAAGCCTCTGCTTCAAGTCTGACAAGATCGCGAAGGTCTCTGGTATATCCAACAACCAGATAATCATCCTTAAAATTCACGCGAACCAGGGTAATTTCGGCAGGCATCGGAGTTCCATCGGGCATTTGGTGCATCCAATAAAAAATAACTTGTCCTTCATCAAAGGCCTTATTTACAAGTAGCGCTGCCTTTTCATCGGAACGCTGGCCATCCGGCTGATATTCCGGTGAACATTCCTTAATAAATTTCTCTAAATATTCCTGCTTGGTTTTAAAGCCATAAAGCTTAACTGCCGCTTCGTTACAGTCTATGGTATTAAGGTCCCTGTTCCATAACTGTATACACAGCGGGGATGTATCGAGCATTAGCATTGACTGTTCATTTGCTTTTATCGATGCTTCTTCTACCAGTTTACGGCTGGTTATATCAATCCCTATTCCCAAAAGGCCCACAAGCTTGTCGTCCTGGAATAAAGGTGTTTTGATTACTTCAATTGCCCGGCTGGAACCATCGTTTTTATAAAACCATCCTTCTGTTGTAACAGGGCTCATCTCTGTTAATACTTTATGATCTGCTTTTTGTAATTCTTCTGATGTATCGCTGTCATGCAACCTCAGATCCCTATAACTCCGGCCTATGATCTGTGATTCATCAAGATCCACTTCTTCCATAAACTTCTTGTTGCAGCTGGTATATATATTATTATGGTCTTTGGTAAATACCAGAGCAGGAATAGAATTATAAATTGCAGAAAGAACAGCTGCCTGTTCCGAAATAGTCATACTTTTTTTTACGTTTTTCGCATATGAAACACAAAAGAAAAGAAGTATTATTGTAAGAGCAGCGGCAGTTCCTACAGCCCACGGCATTTGTGCTTCTGCAACTTTTGCACGGTAGTCATAGGTTCTGCGCAGCCAAAGCCCCGAAATTGCCTTAATGTCAACTAATTCCATCGCCTTGTCAACGATAGACAACAAAACTTCAGCATCCTTATTAAACCCAAAGCTCGACACCAAATTGTTTCCAAATAAAAAGTTGATCTTATACCCCGGAAGTTCCCGGTAATTTGTCAGATACGAAATCCTGTAACCAACTGTCATTACCATATCAACTTCACCGCGGGTTAATGCTTCGAAAACGGCATCCTTGCCTTCATACTCTATGGTGTTTTCGTGTTCGGGAAACCATCTATGAAACAATTCTGTGTGCACTGTTCCCCTGTTTAATCCTACCCTTAAAGATAAAATTTCATTTATATTAATTCTTCTGTGTTCCATTTTTGAAATAAGCGCAGATTGATCTGTTATAAACGAAGTTTCCGGCCATAAAAAACGGCCTTCCCGATCTGAAGAACGTATTAATTCTGAAATAATTAATGCATCTCCGTCTTCCAGCATTTTAAGCAGATCAAGCCATTCTGTTTCCTGGTCATTGACAAGCCTAAATTCAAGCCCTGTAAGAGCTTCTACTTCACGCAATACATCAAAACTTAAACCCTGCCAGTCGCTTTCGCTTACATTATAAAAACTTACAGGATAATTATCGTATTCGGCCACAAAAGGAATAACGGAATTGGAATTTAAAAACTCCAGTTCCTCACTGCTAAGCCGCATAAAAAATTTATTTCGTATATAGTCTGCATAACCTTGATTGTACATATCAATTAAATAATTGATTGCTCCATTTTCCAAAGCTTTTTGCATAACAGAAATAATGGGCACAAGTTCTGGATTCCTTGCCGAGAGAGAAACAGTGCTGTATATCAATGGTAAAAAAATCGTTGTAACGATATCGTCGTAATTATCAAAAACAGCCAAATGGGGGCCTTCGGCAACAAGAGCGTCAATTTCTCCGGTCTTTAACAATTCATACGCTTCAATATACTCGGATATATATACCGGTTCAAAAGCATCTATGGCATTGGACAAGACATCTTCCACAGTGGCCGTTCCCGAAAGAAGCGCATATCGAGGCAGGCGAATCTGCATTAATTCCAAAAGAGGCATGCTGTCCTTAAGCCGAATATATTCTATGGAACGCTGAGCAATTGCCTCTGTTATAAAATATGGCTGCTGCTGCTCTTCTGTATTTGCTAATTCGCCGGTAAAATCAATTTCGTTATTATTAAGTCCCTCCAAAAGGTCATTCCATGTATATAATTCCAAAATAAATGGAATGCCAAACAGTTCCGAAAGCCATTTGCTAAAGTAAACTGCAAACCCTCCCATTTCTCCATCCATACTTCTGAACGCCTCGGTACTGGACAGCATCCCGTAGACAAAGGAAGCATTTTGTTCCCGGATCGCTTCTATTGCTGCAATTTCTTCGCTGGTAACACCGGGAATATCGCGATACGAAGAAAATACTTCCTCTCTTGCGGGCGGCGGATTCTCCGGTTGTGTACAATTTGAAAAAAATAATGGAAAAAAAATAATGGAAAACAGGAAAAGCGGCTTAACTTTTTTACAGTTCATATTCAGATTACCTTAGCGCTTACCTTCTGTATTTTATTAGATAGTCCAATAAATATATCTGTCAGCTCCGGGTCAAACTGGGAACCCCTTCCTTCCAAAATAATCTGTAATGCTTCTTCATGAGAAAATGCTTTCTTATAGGGACGTTCAGACACAAGAGCATCGTATACATCGGCAAGGGCCATCATGCGTGCCTGCAGCGGAATTGCTTTATCCTTTAAGCCTTCCGGATACCCTTTACCGTCCCATCTTTCATGATGCCAATGGGCAAGGGTTTTAGCATAATCCAGAAATGTCTGGTTTGGAACCTTGTCCTGCAGGCTTTCAAGCAGCATTTTTCCAAACGATGTATGAAGCTTCATATTTTCAAATTCATCATCGCTTAGCTTTGCCTGTTTTAATAAAATACTGTCGCTGATTTTAATCTTTCCGACATCATGCAGCGGCGCGGATTTTAAAAATGCTTCAATGTCCCATTGTGCCAATACCATTTTGTATTGTCCCGTCTTTTTCATTTCTTCCAGCAATAATTGTATATACTGCTGAACGCGCTCAACATGCTGACCGGTTTCTTCGTCCCTAAATTCCACCATCTCTGATGCCCAAAGTATAATTGCATTTTGAAGCTGGTTTATATCATTTGTTTGTTCATTCACCATGGCTGCCAGGTTTTCGTTAATGGATAACAGTTTGTTTTTTTGTTCCTGTAAAAGCAAATGCATTTCAATCCGTTTAAGCAAAAGCGCCGGAGAAAAGGGTTTTGTAATATAATCAACTGCACCAAGGGAAAATCCCAGGAGTTCATTTTCCGGATCGCTTTTCCCGGTAAGAAAAATTACGGGAATTTCTGCGGTATCGGGCATGGCTTTTATTTCTTTTATTGTATCATACCCGCTCATACCGGGCATTTCCACATCGAGTAATATTAAAGCAGGTTTTGTCTTTTGCAAAATATCCAAAAGTTTTTCGCCCGATGGTATGGTAACTACGGTATACTGATCCGATAAAAGCGCTTTCCCTGAATTGAGGTACACAGGGTTGTCATCCACCAAAAAAATACAATTATTCTGCATTTTCATTTTATCTTACCGCAAAGTCCTTAACATTGCCCTAAGTTCCGGATCTGCCGTTCCCTGTACCTGAGGGGTTTGAGACGGTTCTCTTTGTAAAACAATTTCGTCCCCCGGCTCGATGCGATCATGAAAACCAATACGGGTTAAGTTTCCCGCTGCGACTTCTTCATCTGCCTCTGTTACTGTAAATGTACCAATAATTTCTGCTTGTGCATAGACTAATCCTATGTTGTCGTTTTGTGTGGAAATTCTGCCTCTATTAACAATGTTGTAGACTGTGCCAACCCTTACCCCATCGGCTCTTCCCTTGTCGATTAACCCCTGGTTTGCCCTGCGGGATACCAGTTCGGCACGAAAAGGCAGGGCAGTACCAAGCTGATCAACAATAAACCTGCCGGCATTACGCAACCTGTCTGGCCCGGTACGAAAAGCAGAAAAGCTTGCTGCAGGAGATCCGGTTCGTGCTACAAACAATTCTCCCTTTAGAGAAATATCCCGTTGATTTTCCGTCAAGCTTACAATTATAAAATAATCTGCTCCTCCTTCCCGAGCAGTTCTAAAAGCAGAAGAAAAAGAAGCCTGTCTTAATTCCAGATTCATGGGGGTAATGTTCCGGCTATGTACCAGAAGGTCTCTAAGGTAAGATGAAACTACAGCAGAACCGTCTACATGATGGTACCCCGATTGGGAAGCAACAGCAAAAACTGCAACCTTCCAATGCCGTTTGGTAACATGAAGCGGTTCCACCTGCCAGCGGCGGAAAAGAGCACTGGCCAGTCTGGCATTAAAGGTTTCCACCATATCATCAATTCCCTGATTCCCCAAACCCAGATCCTGCATAAAGCGCAGCTCTTCCATAAACCGGGCAGGAAAGCCCTGTATCCTTAATAATTCCGCATAGTCCTGTCTTTCCCGGGCATAGGGGTTTAAGCGCAGTCCCCGGCGGTATTCAAACATAGCTTGATCATTTAAATTCCGGGATCTAAAATCCCTTGCCCGGGTAAAATGCCAGCTTGCCCAGCGGCGGCGTACCGGATCTTCCAGTGCAGTTCTATTTATCAATAATTCTGTTAATGCACTACGGATAAATTCATCATCCGGAGCTATGCTTGAAGCTCCGGATAAGGTGGTAATAGCTTCCTGATTCCGTCCCTGGCGGGAAAGAGCCATACCCTTTAAGTACCAGGCATCGGCATTATTCCGGTTATTTGCAATAATTTCATCGGCCAGCCGGACAGCTTCGCCAAATTGACCATTACGATAACGAAGCTGCGCCAAAAGGGATTTGGCTGGTTCAAAATTACTTCTAAAAAATAAAGCGCGCTCGGCATGCCTTATCCCGTCAGCTATGCGGTTTCCCTGGGAAGCAAGGTATGCGGCATAATAATGTACCCGGTGATCTTCGGAACGTCCGGCCAGTACGCGATCAATAAGTGTTCTTGCTTCGTTATGCTGCCCCATGGAACCAAGAACCAGAGCAAGAGACATAAGCAGTCTTTGATCGTCAGGATGACGCCGTATTGCTTCCCTGTAACGGATAACTGCCTCGCCGGATCGTCCGCGTGCTATTTCCATTTCTGCCTGGGCAAAAAGCGCATTGCGGTTATATGGTTCCCGGGAGAGTACTTCGCCAATAACTCTGGCAGCTTCGTTAAGCCGGCCCTGGGCAATAAGAATTCGTCCTTCAAGATTTGCCAGTTCCAGGTTGCCCCTGGCAAGGGTCCTGGCCCTGCGTACCCAGCTTAATGCCTGATCAAACTCCGATATGGCATAGTAACATTCTGCAAGAGCTGCAGCTGCCTGCGCATGGCTGGAATTAATACGCAGAACTTCCAGAAAAGATTCCACTGCATCGAACCATGCTTCTTCTATCATGGCATTCCTGCCGGCACTATACAGAGCTGCGACATTCCGGCTTTGCCCCTGGAGCGTAAAAGGAAATAATAAAAACAAAAGAACAAACAATAAAAAAATGTTAATAAATTTTTTGCCAGTCATGCTTAATCCTCCCTATTGTTCAGCACGATCTTAACCGTAACTATCTTATGGCCCTCCATATTTTGAATAATAAATTCATTCTCCTGGTAAATAACCTTTTCGTACTTGACAGGGATTTTACCAAAAAGATCAAAAACAAAACCGCCAAGAGTATCAAATTCTTCGGAGGGCAGTTCTATTCCCAGTTCTTCTTCCAGATCTTTTAAATTTACCCGTGCATCGCAAAGCCAAATCCCTTCTTCCAAAGACAGAATTTCCTCTGCTTCATTGTCAAACTCATCCTGGATATCTCCGATAATCTGTTCAAGAATATCTTCCATGCAGATAATTCCGGACACACCGCCATATTCGTCAACCGCCACAGCAATATGTACCCGGCGGCGGCGGAATTCTCCAAGTAATTCGTGGATACGTTTGGATTCCGGTACAAAGAATGGCTTACGAAGCAGTTCCCGTATATTAAAATCGCTGTTTTTTACCAGAGCTTTTAATACATCCTTGGCATACAAAATGCCAATTACCTTGTCTATGGATTCTTCGTATACAGGAAAACGGGAATGATCGCATTTTGCAATAGCTGCAAGCAGTTCTTCCCGGGAAGCATTAGCAGAAAGAAATACAGTATCGATACGGGGAACCATTATTTCCCGCGCGCTTATATCTTCAAGTTCCAGCACACCCCGTATCATTTCCCTTTGATCGGATTCAAGTGAAGCAATTGCCTTTTTATCAATTTCCAGTTTTTTTTCGGTTTTCCTGGAATCTTCCTTTTTATTCAGCATCAACAATGCTCCTTAAGTAGTTTTTCCTGTAAAATCAGCATGGTTTCTTCCTTGTCATTTGTTGCATGATCCATTCCGGCTAAATGTAGAATACCATGAATCAATAGCCGGCGTAACTCTTCTTGGGGAGAAATGTTTAAATATTTGGCATTTTCTTCCATCATCTCTATAGAAACAGCTATATCGCCGGGAAGATACTGTTCTCCGGCAGTTTCTGCCATAATAAATGACAGAACATCGGTAGCTTTATCCTCGCTGCGATACTGTTTATTTAGATTTCTGATTATTTCATTGGTGCAAAAAAGGATCGAAAGATCCCAGTTGTGCTTTCCCAGTTTACCCAATATTGCCTGTATAAAGGGTTCTGCTTCTTCCAGCCAGGGCGGGCTTTCCAGTCCATCCAGAGTAATATCAATTCTGTTCATTAGTAACCTGTTCATTTTTAAGCGGTTCATTTTTAAGCGGCAGTTTGGGATAATCTATTCTGGAATGATAATAACCGGACAGCACCTTAACGAAGGTTTTTTTTATTACTTCCAGTTCCCGGAATGTCAGGTCTGAATGAGCAAGCTGTCCATGATCCATTTTTGCATCAAAAAGCTCCTGAATAAACTGTTTTAGTGTTTCCGGGGTCGGCTTTTTTAAGACACGGGCTGCTGCTTCTGCCATATCTGCCAGCATTACAACTGCCGATTCCTTAGACCTGGGCGGAGGGCCGGGATAACGGAAATCTTCTATGTTAACAGGCTCTGTTTTATTTTCAGTACTGGTTTTTTTCTTTTGCTGTTTAAGCGCCTCGCTGTAAAACCAGGTAATTATCGAGTTACCGTGGTGTTCAGCAATAAAGTCTATAACTGCTTCGGGCAGGCCGATCGAGCGGGCTCTTTCTATTCCCAGCAAAACATGGCTTTTTATCATTGTAGCAGAATGCCGGGGAGATAATTCCTTGTGTTTGTTGTACGAGGTTTGATTTTCTACAAAATATGCGCTTTGATCCATTTTGCCAATATCATGGTAATATGCTCCTACCCGTGCAAGAAGGGCATCTGCTCCAATCTCCTGGCAGGCAGCTTCTGCAAGGTTAGCTACCATGATCGAATGGCTGTAGGTTCCCGGAGCAGTATTAAAAAGCCTCTTTAGGATAGGTGAGTTTAGGTCGGAAAGTTCTATAAGGCGGAACGGAGTTACTGCATTTAGGATTTGTTCCAATACAGGAAGTATCCCGGTTACCAAAAGCCCGCAAGCCAGCCCGTTAAATGCAGCCCAAAAAAGCACAACTCCGAATACAGAGACCGGTGCCTGCCGGAGGAGCAGTACAATCAGCGCCGAAGCGGCATTGGCAGCTGCAATAAGAAGTCCGGCCTTTACCAAATCCATCCTTTTTTGAGTTTTTGTAAATACATGGGAAGCTGCAACTCCGGAACAAAGAGCAAAAATATATGCAGAAACATCAAAAGCTCCAAGGAGAAAAGCTCCCAAAGGAAATATCATGGCACTTACCAGGGCTGTAGAAAAACCAAGTAAAATACCGGGGAGCATTACTGCAAGGGCTGTAGGTATAAGTATGGAAATGGGAAAAAAGCCGCTTAACTGTACAAGGCCATTGGCTATGGATGCCCCTATAAGATAAGCTGCCGCGAGGAAGGTTATTAAATAACATTCTGCCGGTCTTAAGATTCTGCCGGTTGTACGCTTACCCATGTGAGATACAAGAAAAAGATACAGCATCATTAGAAGAAGTATCTGGCCGGCAATCAATCTTGGATCCCTTCTTTCCAAAGAGAGGTTTAATGCCCGCAGTTCTTCCATCTCACCTTCGGTAATAACAAAACCCCTGCGGATAATTTGATCCCCCCGTTCAATATAACGGTATACCGGTTCCAGCTGAGATTGGGCTTCTTCCTTCCTTTGCTGAGAATATTCGGGAGAAAAAAATACATTTTCCTGCAATATAGAAAGTACTATGGCTCCTATACCGGCAGAAAAATTCCGGGAAAGACCATGATCCTGGATATAACTTGACAGAGATCTGTCTAATCTTGCTTTGGTTATTATATGATCGTATGGTAAGAGCTCAGATTCAGTCCGTCCCTCATAATTTCGCAGCAATTCAATATAATCCGGATTAAATTCCGCCAGTATTTCGATAGCATCCGGCAGAATAATTATTCCTGAATACATAAAATAATCTAACAGTATTCCTCCGGCATTCAGGGAAGCTTCCCTGTCAGGGTCGTGGTACAAGGTAAAAAGAGCCTCTCTGTCAAAGATGCCGGAAAAGTTTTGGGATATACCGGATATATACTCTTCCAGAGAACTGTTTTCTCTAAATAAAATTTGTGAAGAGGCAGCAAAATCTTCATACAGTGTTCTTATTTCCCTGTTTATGGAGAGGTCAAAACTAAACACCGGCGGAACCTGCTGTATTCTGGCATTTATACGTCTGGTAGTTGCTTCCACATCGATAAAAGAAACCGGCTCGGAAGCGATTACATCCCTGTCCGCTACTTTTCCAGCTTCAAATTCATTTATATTAAAAGAAATTTTTCCGTTGATAAAAAGCACCACCGCTGCGGTAATACCAAAAGCAGCTATGCTGACCAATGCAGGCCCCGTTCTAATGGAGAGCAGTTTAAAACGGCTTAACAAGCCGTTAATCTTACTTATTTTCGGCATCGTATGCCTCTATAATTTTTTTTACTAATGGATTCCGCACTACATCGGCAGTATTAAGGTAATTTATAAAAAGGCCTTCTACATTGGACAGGATCGACAAAGCATGGAGCAGCCCGGAATCGCTTTTTCTCGGCAAATCGATCTGGGTGGCGTCTCCGGTGATCACCGCCCTTGCTCCCTGCCCAATACGGGTAAGGAACATTTTCATCTGTTCCTTGGTTGTATTCTGTGCTTCGTCCAGAATAACCATGCAGTCGTTTAAGCTGCGGCCCCTCATATAAGCAAGCGGGGCAATTTCTATAGCTCTGGTTTCTTCCAGATGATGGATTGTTTCGTAGGGAACCAGAGATTCCATGGCATCATAAAGAGGCCTTAGATAGGGGTTTATTTTTTGAGCAAGATCTCCGGGCAGGTACCCAAGGCTTTCACCGGCTTCTACTACAGGCCGGCTTAATACAAGTTTTCGAATCTTTTTGGAAAGAACCAGGCGCAGGGCTTCGGCTATTGCAAGGTAGGTTTTTCCCGTTCCTGCAGGACCAACACAAAAGCATATATCATGATCCCGCATAGCCTGGATATACTGGGCCTGGTTACGGCTGCGTGGAAAAACTTTAACAAAACCCTGGGGTATTTGAATAAGGTTATCCCGCAGGGTAGACAGCGATTCGTCCGCAACGGCCTGTACATATTCAGCAGAAGGATATTCACCCTCCTTGACTGCCTCAATTAGCTTGTCAATTACTGTATTAAAACGCCTGTGTACAGCTTTATCCACCCCGCTAAGGGAAATTTCGTTGCCGCGTGTATGGATACGCCCTCCCAGCATACCGGCAATTACCTTGAGGTTCTGGTCATTGACTCCGCAAACGCCGGACAGAATTTCATTATTGTCCAGGACTATGGTAATACTTTCTTCCACTATACCTCTATACTTAGAAAATCATTCCATAATTTATCCATAAACGGAGGATCGGCGCTTATCTTGATTGCATTTCCCTGCACAGAAGGATCGGGAATGTACAGTGAACGTGCATGGAGCCGTATGCCCCCGCCGGTTTCGCTGCGTTTAGCGCCATATTTTAAATCGCCCTTGATATGGATTCCCAAAGCGGCAAGCTGGGCTCTTATTTGGTGATGCCGCCCGCTTACCAGCTCTATTTCCATAAATCCATAGCTCTTTCCCCTGCCGCGAATCCTATAACGAAGTATTGCTTCCTTGCGATTAATACCTGACTTTTTAAAGGCAGTACTTTTATTTTTCTTAACATTGGTTTGAATCCAGTGAACCAGTTCGCCGGTATCGGGAAGCAAAGAAAAAGAAGATGACAATTCCACTATGGCCCAATAATACTTTTCTGCCCTGCCGCCCTGGTATACTGAACGGGAAAAAGATCTATTTAAAAATGTTATAGATTTGGCATTCCTGGCAAAAAGGGCGCATCCTGTTACCGGTACATCCAGCCGGTGGACAGCCGTTGGAATAAATACTTTACCCTTAATCATTTTTTGGGGAAATTGTTCTTTTAGGAGCGCCGGCAAATCCACTATTCCCCGCTTTGCCCCTTCCATAGCTTCTCCAGCCAATTTATTAACAACAATTACATCCTTATTGCTAAAGAGGATACGGTCTTCCAGGTCAATTATTTTCCCCATTATCTTGATACTATACGGACTTTAGAGATAAGTCCATAGTACTATTATGTCCCTTAACTGGAAAGAGCTGGATTTAATCCTTAGTGAATTGGAACTTCCCGGCATGCGTATACAAAAGCTCTATCAAAACTCTTATGACCTTCTTATCCTTGAACTATACGGCAAAAAAGGCCCTTGCCGCCTTTTAATATCACTAAGCCCTTTGGCTTGTAGAATTCATCAATGTTTTAGAACCATTCCAAAAAGCCAAAAACCGCTGCGTTTTGCAGAATTCCTAAAATCCCGGATTATTAACGGGATTATTGAACAGGCTTTTCAACTGGGAGACAATCGAATAATCCGGCTTGATATACGGCGGGGGGAAAACAGCTATTTGGTTTATATACGGCTTTGGTCCAATGCCGCCAATATAATCGTTACCGATACCGAAGGAACTATTCTTGATGCGATGAAGCGCCTTCCAAAAAAAGGAGAAATAAGCGGCGGAAACTATAAGCCAGTACTGGAACAGGACCCTGTCCGGACAAAACAATATGAAATTCGGGCTTTACCGGGCGATGGTTCCTTTAACAAAGGTATAGACAACTGGTATGCAAAATACGGCAGCGCCCAATCACTTGAACAGCTTAGGGAAGAAACAGTAAAGATTGCCGGAAAAAACCGTCAAAGGATCGAAACAGCCCTGACACGGCTTAGGGAAAAAGAAGCGGATTATGCCGGAGCAGAACGGTATAAAACATGGGGCGATTTAATCCTTTCCAATGCCGCAGTTCTGGCCCAGGGCGCTGCATGGTTGGAAACTCCCGCCTCTTTTAACGGCGATACCGAAGACAACAGCATAATCCGCATTGAACTTGACCCAAGAAAAAGCGCCCCGGAAAATGCTGCACAGTACTACGAAAAGTACCGAAAGGCAAAAAGCGGTCTGGGTGAACTAAGGGCCGAAATTTCCGGGCTTGAACAGGGGCTAATCACGCTGCAGGAAAAAGAAAAGCGGCTATTGGAAGAAAATGATCCAGTCATTTTGGAAGCGCTGCTTAAAAAGTTTAAAACTGCCAAAAGCCTTTCCGAGGCAGTAAAAACAGAAGGTAAAAAAGCAATAAACCGTCCCGGCCTTAGCTTTGCCATTGGGGAATGGCTTATTCTGGTAGGCCGCAATGCAGGAGAAAATGATCAATTACTGCGCCGTCATGTTAAAGGAAATGACCTTTGGCTTCATGTGCGGGACTGGGCAGGTTCCTATGTATTTATCAAAAACAGGCCGGGAAAAACCGTACCCTTGGAAGTCCTCCTGGATGCAGGAAATTTGGCGGTATTTTATTCCAAAGGAAGAAAAAATGGCCGGGGAGATTTGTATTATACCCAGGTAAAATACCTAAGAAGGGCAAAAAATGGCCCAAAAGGCCTGGTAATACCTACCCAGGAAAAAAACATCTCAATAACACTTGACGAAAAACGTATAAAAAAACTTGAATCTGCCCGCCTGCAATAGTAAATTTAGTATATGAATCTCTCTGCCCCACTGCGATTGAACCTCTCCGGAGAAAGGATCAGGTTTCCGGTGGCAGCAGGGGTATTTTACCCTGCAAATAAAGAAAAAATACTGGAAGCCTTTGTCTCCTATGGCATGGAAAAACAAGCAGCCTTGTCCAGTTTTGCTGGACCGTCCAGCAAAGCTGTACCATCCAGCAATGTAATGGCGGTTATAGCTCCCCACTGCGCCTGGGATTTATCGGGACAAGTAGCGGCAGAAGCTTTTTGTGCCTGTAAAGAACGCCGCTTTTCCATTAGCCGGGTCGTTATTCTAAGTTCTATCCATGAACCGGTAGATCCCGGTTTATTTTTGTCAAATTCAGATTTTTTTGAAACTCCTCTGGGAAAACTAAAAGTAGACAGCCAGGCAAACGAAGAATTATGTTCCTGCAGTACAATTTTTGAAATAAATGATATCCCCCATCTTAGCGAATTATCGATAGAAGTACTGCTTCCCTTTGTAAAATACCATTTTCCAAAAGCTGCTATTGTTCCAGTCCTTATGGGATCGATCTTTCCCGGTCTGGTTAAGGGATTTGCCGGTGCCCTGCAGCTTGCTTTTGGCGGAGAATGCAATAATACCATTTTTATAATATCAACATGCCTTGCAAAACATACAGATAATAACAAAGCTGCCTGTCAGGCAGATCATTTTATAAAATATTGCCTGGAAGGAAATGGCAATTCAATTGAACAGGATTATCTTAATGGAATTATTTCCGGCTGCTGCGCTCCCTTAACAGCAGCATTTTTGGAAAGCGGATTGGCAGAGAAAAAACAGGGCTGCATACTCCCCCATGGAATACAGCATTTTTCAAGGGATGGCGCGCATATCTACTGCGGCGCCATTGCTTTTAGCTAGTGGGCGCTAATCGCGTCCGTCGGTTTCAGATAACTGTGTAGAGAGATACCGTTCTCCAGAATCAGGCAGTATTGTTACAATGGTTTTGCCTTCATTCTCAACTCTGGATGCAAGCTGCAAGGCCGCCCACACCGCTGCCCCGGAAGATATACCAGAGAGTACCCCTTCTTCACGGCATAACTTTCTAGCCGTTTCAAAGGCATCTTCGTTGGTTACACAAATGATTTCGTCAATCACAGCACGGTTGAGGATTTTCGGTACAAACCCCGCGCCAATGCCCTGTATGCGATGGGGGCCCGGTCTGCCGCCGGAAAGCACCGGCGAGGCATCAGGCTCAACGGCGATTATTTTTACAGACGGCTTGCGGGATTTCAAAACCTCCCCTACTCCGGTTATCGTTCCGCCGGTGCCAACGCCGGCGACAAAAATGTCTACCTCGCCCCTGGTATCCTGCCAGATTTCTACTGCGGTGGTAAGCCGGTGAACCTGTGGATTTGCGGGGTTTTCAAATTGCATGGGCATAAAACTTCCAGCAACTTGCGCGGTAAGATCCTTTGCTTTTTTTACCGCTCCTGCCATGCCCTCGTTGCCTGGTGTAAGCACCAGCTCTGCGCCAAGCATTTTAACCAGCTTACGGCGTTCTATGGACATGGTTTCCGGCATGACCAGCATCAGCCGGTAACCCTGGGCGGCACAGGCAAAGGCCAGCCCTATGCCC
>Ga0099364_10008818_pt1 | contig 14124 bp, 7 predicted proteins | sample TergutTh196P3_FD_73070 | JGI IMG/M metagenome (GOLD analysis project Ga0099364, IMG submission 73070) | Microcerotermes parvus P3 segment gut microbial communities from Pointe-Noire, Republic of the Congo - Th196 P3 | ecosystem: Host-associated > Arthropoda: Insects > Digestive system > Gut ... | reverse complement strand
GTGCCTTTGGCACTCCAACGAGAAAGGAACAATCCAATGAGCGAAACGACCCGAGAATTTTCCGATGCGATCAAATCGCTGGGCGATAAAATCGTCGGTATGACGTTGAAAGAAGCGAAAGAACTGAGCGATTATCTGAAGGACGTCCACGGCATTGAGCCGGCGAGTGGCGGTGCCGTGATGATGGCCGCTCCGGCTGGCGGCGGCGACGCCGCGGAGAAACCAGCCGAGAAGACCGAATTCGATGTGGTCCTCGAAGCCTTTGCCGCCGACAAAAAGGTCGGTGTCATCAAAGTCGTCCGCGCTGCAACCGGTGCGAGCCTCGGCGATGCCAAAACGCTCGTCGAAAGTGCCGGACCGAACTGTAAAATCAAAACCGGTATTCCCAAGGACGAGGCCGAAAAACTGAAAAAGGAAATCGAGGACAACGGCGGTACTGCAAGCCTAAAATAGCCAGTTCCCGCAGTGCCGCCATTGGAGTTTAGGAGTTAGAATCCGAAATCACATCGAAAAGAAAAAAAGAGCGAAAAAGTTGCCAGTCTCTTTTTAACTTCTAACTCCTAACTCCTCGCTCGTTGTTTGCTTTCCAAAATGTTCTCCGTTTGGACGTTTCCTTGATTGGATCACTTGACGAAAGGCAAAACATGTTTCCTTTTCCCGACCGTCATTCGCTCTTTCCCGGAAGTTTTCTTCCTCTTTCTTTCCTGCTTCGACTTCTCCCTTTGCCGCAAGTTACCGTGTCCTTTTGACAGACGAACGCCACCGTTTTGTTTCGACGCAACGTTTCCTTGTTCCTTCCAGTACACCATTTTCGGCACTCCTTTCGACGTCATCACCGCACATCGATCACCCCGAAGGATATTATTCCATGGCTACTCCGTCACAACGACGTATCGTTTGTCACGAAATTTCCCCCAGACGTGAGATATTCGGCAATCAGAACTCGACTTATGAGATTCCCGATCTGACGGTATTACAAACGCAAAGTTACGGCAATTTCCTCCAGGAGAGCGTCAAACCAGGAGATCGGAAAGATCAGGGGTTGGAAGCTGTTCTTCGGGAGATTTTTCCTATTGAGTCCTACGACAAGACCACCCGCCTTGAGTACGAATACTACGAACTGGAAAAACCACGCTTTGACCCCGACGAATGCCGTCAACTGCGATTGACTTACGGTAAACCGTTTAAGGTCTGGTTGCGTCTGATTCGGGAAGGCAAAGAACCGGTGTCGGAGGGCGTTTATCTCGGCGAAGTTCCGATCATGCTCGGCGGCGGCGAATTCATCATCAACGGGGCCGAACGTGTCGTTGTCAGTCAGCTTCACCGCAGTCCTGGTATCGATTTTGTTTTCGATTCTGACGGTGACCGCCGAACCTTTGGTTGCCGCGTCATTCCGGAACGCGGAAGCTGGATCGAATTGAGTATCACTCGCAAGGAAACGATTACGGCAAAGATTGATCAGAGTAGCAAGTTGCCGATCATGATGCTTCTCCGGGCCATGTCGCCACAGTATGGTTCCGATGCTCAGATCATCAAGGCGTTCTATGAAACGACGACCGTAAAAGTCGACACCAAGAAGTCCAAGGACTTGATTCTTGGAAAACTTGCCGTTAGCGATATTTTTCCGCTATCGACTAAGAACGAGAACCTCGAGGACAGTGACAAATCGAACGATCCGATCATCAGGTCGGGTGAAAAAATCACCGACCCCCTTGCCGATGAGATTCTCGCGTCCGGCCTGAAAAAAATGGAGGTGATGGACGAGCCGAAAAACAAACTCCTGCTCAACTCGCTTGCCGAGGACAAGACGAAATCGCACGAAGAAGCCCTGATGCGGATTTATCAACGGCTTCGTCCCGGCAACCCGGCGCAACTCGACAAGGCAAGAGAGCTTTTCAGCGACAAGTTTTTCGATACGAACCGTTACCGGCTTGGACGCGTCGGACGCTTTCGGATCAATCGGAAACTCGGTCTCAACATTTCGCTCGACGAAATGGTGTTAAAGCCGGAGGACGTTGTGAATGCCGTAACCTACCTGAACCGTCTTTGGGGAGGCGACCGCACTGCCGAAGTCGATGACATCGACCACCTCGGCAATCGCCGCTTACGGACGATTGACGAACTCGCCGGGGAGGAACTTCGTAAAGGGTTCCTCAAACTCCGCCGAACGGTGCAAGAGCGTCTCAGCAATCGAGGCGACGACGTCACCCCGCGTAATGCAATCAACCAGAAAAGTATTTCGGCGGCTATTGAGTTCTTCTTCGGGCGGAGCGAACTTTCTCAAGTCGTCGACCAGACAAATCCGCTTTCGATGTTGACGCACGAGCGGCGTTTGTCCGCGCTGGGCCCCGGCGGTTTGAACAGGAAACGCGCCGGGTTCGACGTCCGTGACGTCCACTCCTCGCACTATGGCCGAATTTGTCCGATTGAGACGCCGGAAGGAACGAACATCGGGTTGATTTCCAGCCTCAGCATCTATGCGGCCATCGACGAATTTGGGTTCCTGATTTCGCCGTATCGCAAAGTCGTCAAGGGCAAGGTTACGAACGAAATCAAGTGGCTTCGTGCCGATCAGGAACACGAAGCGAAACTGGCTCCAGCCGATGTCCCAATGAACAAGGGTATGATCGACCCCGACGCAATCAGTGGTACCGTCATTGTCCGTTATCGCGGCGACTACGATCCGGTTGAAGTCGACGACGTCGAGTACACGGACGTTGCGCCGAGCCAAATGATCGGTGTTTCGGCGGGACTAATCCCGTTTCTTGAACACGACGACGCCAACCGGGCTCTTATGGGATCGAACATGCAACGGCAGGCCGTACCGCTTCTCGTTTCGGAACCACCGCTCGTCGCCACCGGACTCGAAGGACGAGCAGCGTATAACTCTAGTCTGCTGATTCACGCCAAACGCGGTGGAACGGTCAAATACGTCGATTCCCAGCGAATCATCATTGAAGGAGAAAAGTTCGAAGACGAATACCTCCTGCGAAAATTCGTCGGACTTAACGAACGTACCTGCCAAAACCAAGTCCCCATCGTGAGACCGGGGCAAGCCGTTGCCGACGATGAAATCATTGCCGACGGCGCAAGTATGTATCACGGCGAACTCTGTCTCGGACGTAATGTGCTGGTTGCCTTCATGGCCTGGGACGGATACAACTTCGAGGACGCCATCATTATCAGTGAGGACCTCGTCAAAAAGGACACGTACACGTCGGTCCATATTGAGGAGTTCGACACGGAAATCCGAGACACGAAGCTCGGACGCGAGGAGTTTACGAACGACATTCCGAATGTCGGCGACAAAGCGTTGCGCAATCTTGACGAGGGGGGAATCGTCCGCGTCGGTACTTATGTGAAACAAGGCGACATCCTCGTCGGCAAAGTCACGCCGAAGTCCAAAACCGAACTTACTCCAGAAGAAAAACTGCTCCACGCAATCTTCGGTCGCGCCGGCGAAGAAGTTAAAAACGAATCACTCGAAGTCCCCTCCGGAATCGAAGGCATCGTTATTGGGACGCAAAAGTTTTCCTGCCGCATGAGCTTGTCCGACGACGAGCGAAAAGCCTTCGACGCACAGGTCAACCGGACTGAAAAAGAGGAGGACGAAAAAATCGCTTCCCTTTTCGTGCCGATGATCCAGGAGTTTGAAAAAGTGCTTGACCGTTCGCTAAAGGACGACGTCGATATGGGACAGCCGAAACTTTTCCGACTGGAGCATCTCAATGTCGAAGACAGTGATTCCAAACAGAAACTCATCGACAAGGTCAACCAGATTTATCAGAAGCATTGGGGCGCCATTGAAGCCGCCATTGATGCCAAAGATCGGAAAATCAATTCGATGAAACGCGGCGACGAACTCCGCCGCGGCGTTCTCCAAATGGTCAAAGTGTACGTCGCCGCCAAGCGTGTGATTTCCGTCGGCGATAAAATGGCCGGGCGTCACGGAAACAAAGGTGTGATTGCCAAGATTTTACCGCGTGAAGATATGCCGTTCCTCGAAGACGGGACACCAATTGAAATTATGCTCAATCCACTCGGCGTTCCGAGCCGCATGAACGTCGGCCAGATTCTCGAAACGCATCTCGGTTGGGCCGCCGCCAAGCTGGGATACCAAGCAGTAACGCCGGTGTTCGACGGAGCCACGGAAGAAACCATCAATGATGAACTCGAAAAGGCCGGTCTGCCCCGACACGGCAAAGTTCGCTTGTTTGATGGTCGAACCGGCGACCCGTTTGCGCAGGAAACAACAGTCGGCTTCATCTATATGTTGAAGTTACACCACTTGGTCGACGACAAGGTTCATGCCCGAAGTACGGGCCCATACTCGCTTATTACGCAACAGCCACTCGGTGGAAAGGCCCGCTCCGGCGGTCAGCGTTTCGGCGAAATGGAAGTTTGGGCCTTGGAAGCATACGGTGCAGCTTATACGTTACAGGAATTGCTCACCGTCAAGAGCGACGACGTGGAAGGCCGAACGAAAATTTACGAGTCGATGGTCAAAGGCGAAAACACATTGGAAGCCGGAACCCCCGCGAGCTTCGACGTCTTGACGAACGAAATCCGCGGCTTGGCACTGAATATGCAACTCGAAAAAGCAGGAGGCGGTCAGTAAACCGTTAAATGTAGAGTGTTTTTGTCCAAGGATTTCACGCATCTTGATCGGATAAGCCGGAACCTGTGGTTGCGGCCCCGAAAATAGTACAACAATAATTCTTTTCACATATCACAGGAGAGCCGGACCGTGAGCAACGAATTCACTTATGATCGCATTAACGACTACGCTGCCGTCAAGATCAGCTTGGCGAAGCCGAACGACATTCGCATGTGGTCTTACGGCGAAGTCAAAAAGCCGGAGACGATCAACTATCGGACTTATCGTCCGGAAAAAGACGGTTTGTTTTGCGAAAAAATATTCGGTCCGGAAAAGGATTGGGAGTGCGCCTGCGGAAAATATCGCGGTATGAAGTACAAAGGCATGACCTGTGACCGCTGCCAGGTCAAAATCACACACAGCCGTGTGCGCCGCAAACGAATGGGGCATATCGATCTCGCCGCACCGGTCGTCCATATCTGGTTTTTCAAGGCTGCCTCTAGTCGGCTGGCGACACTTCTGTCCATGAAGGCGGCCAGCCTCGAAAAGGTGATCTATTTCCAGGACTACGTTGTCATTGATTCCGGCGATACGCCATTGAAAACCTACCAACTCCTGACCGAGGAAGAGTACCGTAGCAAACGGGAAGAGTATCCCACTGGCTCGTTCATCGCCGATATGGGGGCCGAAGCCATTCGGAAACTGCTCCAAAATCTCGATCTTGCCAAGCTTTCCAAGGAACTCCGTGCCGAACTGGATGAAACAAAATCGAAACAAAAAAAGAAGGATATTATTAACCGTCTCAAACTCGTTGAATCGCTCCTAGGCAGCGACAACAAGCCGGAGTGGATGGTCCTCGACGCGATTCCCGTCATCCCACCGGACTTGCGTCCGCTCGTCCTGTTGGAGTCCGGAACCTTTGCAACCAGCGACCTGAACGACCTGTACCGTCGGATCATCAACCGGAACAATCGACTCAAAAAACTCGTCGATCTGAATGCCCCGGAAGTCATTATTCGCAACGAAAAGCGGATGCTCCAACAGTCCGTCGATGCTCTGTTCGATAACGGTCGTTGCAAGCGTCCAGTTCTCGGATCGAGTAACAGGGCACTCAAGTCGTTGACCGACATGATTAAGGGCAAACAGGGTCGGTTCCGCGAAAACCTGCTCGGCAAACGTGTTGACTACTCGGCAAGAAGCGTAATCGTCGTCGGACCGCACCTCCGACTGCATCAATGCGGTCTGCCGAAGAAAATTGCGCTGGAGCTGTTCCAGCCGTTTATCATACGACGTCTCAAGGAACTCCAGCACGCGGACACGATCAAGAGTGCCAAGAAAATGCTCGAACGTAAGGACGAAGAGGTTTGGGACATTCTCGAAGAGGTCATTCAGAACCATCCGGTATTGTTGAACCGTGCACCGACGTTGCACCGTATGGGGATTCAGGCATTCGAACCGACCTTGGTCGAGGGTAATGCAATCTGGTTACACCCGTTGGTTTGTCGCGGTTTCAACGCCGACTTCGATGGCGACCAGATGGCGGTACATCTGCCACTTTCTTTGGAAGCGCAGGTCGAAGCACATACCTTGATGCTTTCAACGAACAACATTTTTACACCGGCTAATGGATCACCGATTATTTCGCCGTCGCAAGACGTCGTTATGGGGTGTTATTACCTCACTTTAATGCGTCCCGATGTAAAGGGACAGGATATGATCTTTTCGAGTCGAGAGGAAGTTCTCCTTGCTTTTTCATCCAAAGACAAAGACGGTCAACCGATCATCGACCTCCATGCAAGAATCAAGGTACGGATGCCCAAAGGGCGTTGGCTCAAAACGGACCCCAAAGTGCGAGACGGCGTTCTCTTCGAAACAACGCCAGGGCGGATTATATTCAACGATATTTTGCCGGTCGGAATGCCGTTTTATAACGATCCGTTGAAGTCCGGAGGTTTGGCGACGGTCATCAGCGACTGCCACGAGTACAAAGGCCGCCGCGAAACGATTGATCTGCTCGACAACCTGATGCGACTCGGTTTTGAGGAAAGTACGCACAGCGGCCTCTCGTTTGCTACGGACGATCTCATCACGCCGATTACGAAAGGGAGAATCATCGAGGACGCGGAAAAAAAAGTCGCCCAAAAACAAGACCAGTACATGAACGGACTCATCACGGAAACCGAACGGTACAACCAAGTGCTTGACGCTTGGACCCATGCTCGCCAGGAAATTTCCGATCAGATGATGACCGCACTGGAAAACGACGTTCGGGATTTGTGGTACGTGAATCCGATCTTCCTCATGGCGAACTCCGGTGCGCGGGGCGGTCCCGAACAAATACGCCAACTCGCCGGAATGCGGGGACTGATGGCCAAACCGAACGGCAAAATCATCGAAACACCGATCAAAGCCAACTTCCGTGAAGGTTTGTCCGTTCTTGAATACTTCAGTTCGACGCACGGTGCTCGAAAAGGACTGGCGGATACGGCCCTCAAAACAGCAGACTCCGGTTATTTGACTCGAAAACTCGCCGACGTCGCCCAAAACGTCGTTGTCACAATGGAGGATTGCGGTTCGACACAGGGAATCACAAAAGGCGTGATTTATCACGGAGAGAAAGTCGAAGTCAGTCTGGCCGATTCGATTCGCGGACGGGTTGCACGCAAAAACATCGTCAACCTAGTTACCGACGAAGTGATCGTTCGGGAAAACGAACTGATAACCCGGGAAATCGCACAAAAAATCGAGGAATTCGGACGAGACACCGGAATGGATACCGTCCAAATTCGCAGTCCGATGACTTGCGAGGCGGAACTCGGCGTCTGCCGTAAATGTTACGGAATGGACCTTTCGACCAGCCGTGAAGTCGAAGAGGGCCTTGCTGTCGGAATCATTGCCGCTCAAAGTATCGGTGAACCGGGAACGCAACTCACGATGCGGACTTTCCACATCGGCGGCGTCGCGGCCCGCGACGTCGAGGACCGAGAATACAAATCAAAGTATGCCGGAACCGCCGAATTCGTCAACCTCGCCGTCATTGAGTCCAAAGAAGGAAAACGCATCTCGTTGATCCGAAACGGTGCCATTGCGATTCTCGACAAGAAAAATCGGGAACGCGAGCGCTTCAACGTTCCGATCGGCGCTGAGTTGTACATCAATAACGGCGACCAGGTTTATCCCGATTTTGTGCTTTCCGTCGACCTCAACCTAATGACGAAAAGTGTTGGTAGCATCAAATGGTCTGCGCCGATTGCGACTCTCATCAAGGAGAAATCGATCAAGACATTGGCCGAACTCGCCGCCTTGAAAACCGAAGAACGCGGAAAATTACAAGGCGACAGTGAACGAACGGCTGAGCTTGAGGAAAAACTCAGGGAAGCCGGTTTCGTTCCCGGTCTCGGAGTGCCATTGGAGGCCCGAGCATCCAGTACGAGCAAACAAGCCTTGTTTGTCGTCACGGATTTGACGATTACTCACTCGAAAACGGGTGAACGCCAGATAACCATCAACGGTAAGGAAGCGAGAACCATCCGTAGTGTCTCCGTGATGACTCCCGATGCCAAGGGAACCATGAAGGAAATGCCGCTGGAACGCAAGGAATTCCGTCTCACGAGTTCCGGTTTGATGATCGACGGCAAAATGGACGACAAATTGAAGGATGCCAAAATCGACATTGACGTCAAGTCCGTGATTTGCACTTGGGACCCGCACAGTGTGCCGATTTACGCTAAGGTCGCCGGAACTGTCCATTACGTCGATGTCGTCGAAGGGGAAACGGTCCGCAGCGAAAAAGACCCGCATACAGGAAAAACTCGCTTGATCGTCTCCGAATTGAAGGGAGATCGTCAACCACAAATCGACCTCAAGAGCGAAGACGGAGCAGGAACGCTCGACTATTATTACTTGCCGGGTAAAGCGATCATCGAAGTCGAAAATGGTGCGAAGGTCGAACGCGGCGTCCTCCTGGCGAAAACGGCACGCGACGTCAGTGGAACCCAAGATATCACCGGCGGTCTGCCACGTGTAACGGAAATTTTCGAAGCCCGTAAACCGAAGGACCCCGCAGTCATTGCGGAAATTGACGGCGTCGTCGAACTTGGTGAAAAACGACATGGCAAACGGACGATTATCATTAAGGGCGAAGGAATCGAAGCCGAACGCATCCACGAAATTTCGCACGGAAAGCACATGCGAGTTCACGCCGGAGATTTTGTGAAGGCCGGTCAGCCGATTACTGACGGACCGCTCGTTCCGCACGACATCCTGCGAATTTCCGGCGAAGAGGCCGTTCAGGAATATCTCGTCAACGAAATCCAAAAAGTCTACCGTAGTCAGCGGGTAAAGATCAACGATAAACACATCGAGGTCATCGTCTCGCAGATGCTGCGAAAAGTGAAGATCGAAACGGCAGGGGACACACGACTCCTCGAAGGTTCTTCGATTGACAAGTTCGAGTTCAAAAAAGCCAACAAGGAAATCGCAGCCTGCGTCAAAGTCACTGATCCCAGCGACATGAAGTTCGAAATCGGAGACATTGTTCGACGCGACGAGTTCGATCAGCGAAACGACGAAACGGAGGCCATCGGCGGGAAAAAGGCTACCGCGAAGAAAACCGAACTCGCGCACGCATCAACGCAACTTCTTGGGATTACAAAGGCCGCCGTGCAAAGTTCCAGTTTTATTTCGGCGGCTTCGTTCCAAGAGACGACGAAGGTGCTTACCGAAGCTGCGCTTGCCAGCAAGACGGACAACCTGATCGGACTAAAGGAAAACGTGATCCTCGGACACCTCGTCCCGGCGGGAACGGGGTTCCGTTCGTACCAAAACGCCCAGTGGCGATCCAGAAGCGAAGTCGCAGAAGAAATCGTCCGACTGGAAGCCGCTGTACCAGTAACGAAGTTCGCGCTGCTCGAGGACATCCCCGAACCCCATGGAGATCCCATGAAAGGAATGGTTCCCGATTTGAGTTTGCAGTTCTACAACGAAGCGGATACGGACTTCGATAACGATATTACAGATGAAGACTACGCTGGCGGCGACGATTGAAGCCAAGATAAAGCTCCGGCGACACAACCCCCGACTCATTTTTAATACGCTATACTTCGCACCGTTATAAAGCGGTCGTTTTATAAGATTGGGAGTTCGGCCTGAAAGGCCGGAGCGTCATTGGTTGCCCATTCGGTTGACTCGCTCCCTCCACCGACGCCAATAAACGTACACGTTCCCTGGGCGGTCAAGAGCATTACAGCCACAGAGCCCGTGGCGTAAGCCAGGAATTGGACGTGTTCGGCCATTAACGCACATTACCTTGCTTACGCGGCGGGCTCTGTGTGCTTGCTCGCGGAAGTTTCGTAGAAACTCGTCGTTATCAGTTTTCGGTGATTTTGTACTCAAAAACGAACAGGGCGTTTTCGTTGCCGTCGAAGCCGAGTTGCTGTGCCTGGTCAAAGTCTGCCTTCGCCTTGTCGGATTCGTCCATTGCCTCCAGGACTTTAGCGCGACAGAAATACGCTTCGCCGCACTTCGCATCGGTTTGAATGACGGCTTCGGCATCCGCCAATGCCCGTTCGAGGCGTTCCCTGCCGTCCTCTTTTTCGGCGAGGCGGAGTTGCACCAACGCCCGCCGCAGCCGAGTCATTGGAGCACCGTCGCCCTTTTCTTTGATGATCGCATCGAAATCCGCAAGGGCCTCGTCGTATTGCTCGTCGTGCCAGTAAAACACACCGCGAAACAGGTGTGCGTCCATTTGCGCTTCCATTTTGTCCATTGGCGCATCGTCGGCTTCAAGCAACGCCGTTGTGTCCGCAATAATCGTATCGATAATCTCCTGACGCAATGCCGGAGGCGGGGCACTGTGAAAACAGATGATGTATCCCGATTTGACACGATTGTTTCTTCCATGCCACTCATCTGATTCGAGTCTGACAGCCTCGTTGAAGTCACTCCACGCTTTTTCACACTCATTTATTCGGCGGTAGGCTACTCCTCTGAGGTACAGCAATGGGCCTGCTTCTTGTTCCGGATACGTTTGGAGCATATTGTCATAATCTGCAATGGCTCCGTGCCAGTCCCCTTTTTGAGACAAAATATCGGCCCGCTGGAGACGCGCCGATATATTGTACGGATCCTGTATGATTGCGTTCGTATAATCATTGAGAGCCGCATCGGTATTGCCCATTTCACCGTAAAGGTAGCCGCGAGAAACGTAAGCGGTTCCCGTCGGTTGCAAGAGAAGACTTTCGTTCAAATCGTCAAAGGCTTTGTCAATCTCGTTTTTGAAGTAATGAAAGGTTGCACGGCTTTCGAATGCATGTGCCGTCGGTTTCAGTTCAATGGAACGGTCCAGATCGGTCTGCGCTTGGTCGAGGTTTCCAAGATGAGCATGGGCGTGACTACGCCAATAGTGGGCATGCGCAAGGAGATCCTCCGGGGTTTTCGGGCTGTCAATACAATGTGTTGCCAATGAGATTATCCGTTCACTGTCCGGCGGAACGGCATTCATCGAGGCGGTCAATGACAACACTCCCGGTATCATTTCAAATCCTTCAGTAAAACGCCGATCATTCGGTTCATAGCCTTGCTGCAAATCGTCGATGGCTTGTTCGTCGTTCTTTTCGAAAATGTGCAATATTCCACGAATCACATAGAGACGGGCAAGAGCGATTTTGTCCGTTTCTTCTTCGATTTCGGCGTTCAATGCGTTGGTACAAATGGCGATGCCCTCGGCGATGAGGCCTGATTCTTGGAATCCTGCATCATCGCTTTGCGCACACGCATAAAACACGCTCGCCATATCCACCCAATGTGCACGAGTTTGTACAAGCGTGTCCGTCGCTATTTTGAAGTCGGCCAGTCCGGACTCTTTGTCGCCGTTACAAAAATGGGCGTATATCCGCCAGATATAAGCGTTCCGTCGGGTGTCGGCATCATTTTGCCGATTTTCAATATGAACGGTCGCCTGTTGGATGACTTCCGCCCAGTCCCCCCTGTTGCCAGCCGAGAACAGTTCCATGCCCGGCGCGGGGAATTTTGCCGTAACTCTCTGGTGGAACTGATGTTCCGGTAGAAGACAGCCGGAAGGATCGGCAGCGTTAAGACGTGCCGAGAATAACGTAACGGTCATAAAACCGACCGCAATCGCCAACAGGAATTTCATCGGGAGTCGTCGCATGGCATCGAAATTGATTGAAGTCGCTGGAAACATCGGAGAATAGCAATTGTTTCCAATTGGTGCAAGACGAATACTGCGACGGTGCCCTGTCCTTTTCATCGCGGCGGAGGCCGCCGCGGCTAAATATCACACGACTTTGCGAATATGTGGAAAATTCCGAAAATTTTTCACGCCGTCTTGCCGCGTCCGTCCGGGGACTATTTTGTATTAAGCAACAGGGCAGGACACCACGAAAAACGCCGCCAATCTCCGAGCCAGGACCTGTGGTCCCGACGTGTCCGAAAAGGTAGGTTGCCGACCGCCGGGCGGCAACATGCGGTATGCCGTTTAACGGAAGGAGACCTTGGCGATTCGGCTGAAAAACGGTAAAATGAGGGCCAAGTTCTAAACAAACGACCAACAAGGAGGCAAAACGATGCAACGGCGTGAATTCTTAAAGGGCGTACTCGGTGCGGCGGGAACGGCGGGATTGCTGGGCGGAGCCGCAAACGGTTCCTGCGTTCCTGATGTGCCGAAACCGGCAGCCCCCGTTGCGGGAGATCGGCTGGTATTGAACGTCAAGGGGATCGACTATCCCTTCCGCTGGTGTCCCGCCGGAACGTTTCTGATGGGAAGTCCGCCAACCGAGAAGAGACGAAGGAACAATGAAACGCAACACCAAGTCAGGCTGACTCGCGGTTACTGGATGCTCGAAACGCAAGTAACTCAAGCGATGTGGAAAGGTGTCATGGGAAATAATCCGAGTTTTTTCAAAGGGGCAAAACTTCCTGTGGAGTGCGTATCGTGGAAGGATTGCCAGAAGTTTATCGAACAGTTGAACGCCCATTTAGCCGGTACTCCGGTTCCTGGTTATAAGTTTTCATTACCGACGGAGGCGCAGTGGGAGTATGCCTGCCGGGCGGGAACGATGACGCCGTTCCATTTCGGCAGCGTTCTGAACGGCGACAAGGCGAACTGCAATGGGAATTATCCTTACGGTACGTCGACGAAGGGACAGTATTTGGCCAAGACGAGTGAAGTTGGTTCGTATCCTGCGAACGCTTGGGGCTTGTTTGACATGCACGGTAACGTGTGGGAGTGGTGTTTGGATTGGCGTGGCGATTATCCGAGCGGTAGCGTAACGGACCCCGTGGGGGCATCTTCGGGCTCGCTCCGTGCGCTTCGGGGCGGGGGCTGGCGCACCCTCACCGGGTACTGCCGGTCTGCGCATCGGTACAGCGGCGACCCGTCGAACCGGTACGGCAACGTCGGCGTCCGCCTCGCCCTAGTTCGTGCAGAGTAAATCAAACTTCTCCAGTCTTCGTGAACGGTGAAGGCGGAGTGTAGGGCGCGACGATGTAGTTCGCCTATTTTGTATCAGATATTTTTATGCACGTTTTTTTGATCAGCCACACTGAAAGTATTCGCCGTTTGTGCGAAAAGTTCAAGGTACGCCGGTTAAGTGCCTTTGGATCGGTGTGTACGGAAAACTTTACGGAAAAGAGCGATGTCGATTTTTTGTATTTGTTCGATTCCGAACGATTGCCGCTGGTCGAATACGCCGACAACTTTTTTGATTTCAAGGAATCTTTACAAGAATTGCTCCAGCGTCGAGTTGATCTTGTGCCGGAAAAAAACTTGTCGAATCCCTATTTTATCGAAGAAATAAAAAAAACGCAGGTGTTGATCTATGAGCAATAGAGTGAATAAGTATTTGTTCGATATGAAAACAGCGATAGAGTCCATCAACGAATTCGTTGCCGATACTGATTTGGATGGATACAAGACGAGCAAATTGATTCGGAGTGCCGTCGAAAGACAACTGGAAATCGTCGGCGAATCCGTGAAAAGGATTGAATGAACCGGTGAACCGGTTCCCATCACAAACGCAAAACATATCGTCGCTTTCCGAAACATCCTTGTTCACGAATACGAAAAACTTGAAGAAGAGACGGTTTGGATGATTGTCAAAAAAGACGTTCCTAAACTCCTCGAAGAAGTCAACGGTCTTTTGGAACATACGAATAAGAATCTCCACTGCGAGTAATCACAAAACCGAAATGGATCACAGCGCGATCCCACCGAAGGTCGGTCTCATTGCCGGATGGGGCCGTTATCCGATCTACCTTGCCGAGGCTTTGAAAGGGCAGGGTACGCAGGTTTTTTGTATGGGCATCGTCAATCACGCCGATCCCGTACTGAAGAAAATCTGCGACGACTGGGCGCCGCTCGGTTTGGGCCGACTGAAAACGGCGTTCCGCTTTTTCCGTTCCCACGGCTTGACCGAAGGCGCAATGGCTGGCAAAATCGACAAGAAATTGCTGCTCGATCCGTGGCTGGTTTGGCAACAACTGCCTGATTTTTATACGTTCCGAAC
>Ga0099364_10008817_pt1 | contig 14124 bp, 15 predicted proteins | sample TergutTh196P3_FD_73070 | JGI IMG/M metagenome (GOLD analysis project Ga0099364, IMG submission 73070) | Microcerotermes parvus P3 segment gut microbial communities from Pointe-Noire, Republic of the Congo - Th196 P3 | ecosystem: Host-associated > Arthropoda: Insects > Digestive system > Gut ... | reverse complement strand
AAACAAAGAAGGGGAAGAGGGGGTGCGCCCCCACCTCGAAGGGGAGAAGGAAATGTCAGCTAACATATATTCTACGAAAGCGGACAGGTGTTAAACACATAGCTGGTCGTCATGGAGGAGATATGCTAGATAGCCCTTTCCAAACTGGTTTCCGTCCTTATTGGCAGGGAAGTGGAAATTAAAAACAAAGAACCACAGGGCTTTCTCCCGAAACAATTCAGAGTTTATGATTGTGTCCGCATAGACAGCGCCACCATTAAACGCTGAATACACACTTTGCCGGGCAGTGGACTCTAGAGGTAAAATATGATATAATGTTCATATTGATCAAAGGAGGTATTTGGGAAATGAAAAAAAATGTTCTATTAATTGGATCGGGAGGGGTTGCGCATGTGGCGGCGCATAAACTGGCGCAGAATAACGATTTGTTCGGCAGGATGTATATTGCGTCTCGCACACTGGAAAACTGTCAGGGTATTTTAGAAAGTATAGAGCGGAAAAACAACTACAAGGATTCTTCCAATAAAATAATCGCAAAAACAATCGATGCTTTAAATATTCCTGAATTAATTAAATTTATTAAAGAGCAGGAAATATCAATTGTATTAAATTTGGCTACGGCTTTTTGCAATATGTCAATTTTGGAAGCCTGCATAGAAACAGGCTGCGCCTATATCGATACTGCAATTCACGAGGAGCCCAACAAGGTTTGCGAAGACCCGCCGTGGTATGCCAATTATGAATGGAAACGCAAAGATCGCTGTGCAGAAAAACAGATAACCGCTATTCTTGGCGCGGGGTTTGATCCCGGAGTGGTTAATGCGTATGCCGCTTATGCTCAAAAACATTTTTTTGACACTATCGATACTATCGATATAATGGATGTGAATGCGGGAAACCACGGGAAATATTTTGCAACTAATTTTGACCCTGAAATAAACTTTAGGGAATTTCACAAGGTTTGGACATGGATTGACAGGCAGTGGGTTTGCAAAGCGGTTCACGAGGAAAAAATGGTTTATGATTTTCCGGTTGTTGGGAAACAGACGGTTTATCTTAACGGACACGATGAACTCCACTCGCTTTCAAAAAATATTGACGCCAACTCAATCCGTTTTTGGATGGGGTTCAGCGATCATTATATAAATTGCTTTACGGTGCTAAAAAAAATCGGGCTATTGTCAGAGCATCCTGTAACAACATCCGACGGAGTAACGGTTGTGCCGTTAAAAGTTGTCAAGGCTGTCCTGCCAGACCCAAAAACGCTTGCGCCAAATTACACAGGAAAAACCTGCATTGGCAATTTGGTAAAGGGCAAAAAAGACGGCGCGGACAAAGAAATCTTTATTTACAATACCTGCGACCATAAAGAAAGCTACAATGAAGTTGAATCTCAGGCAATAAGTTATACCGCCGCTGTTCCTGCTGTCGCAGCCGTAATGCTTATTGCAAACGGTACTTGGGATGTTAAAAAAATGGTAAATGTAGAGGAACTTGACCCCGACCCATTCCTTGAACTTCTTGGAAAAATAGGGCTGCCGACAGAAATTGTACATAATTAGAATCCGGAGATATAAATGTTAGTTGATAATTCATACATTGAAGATTTGCTAAAACAGGCAAAACAAATGTATGATGAAACCGTAATCTCCAAAATTCTTGATAAAGCGGACAGATTAGAAGGCTTGTCTCATGAAGAAGTTGCGCAGCTTTTGGTCTGTGAAGAAGAAGGACATATTTCACGAATTTTTGAAATTGCTCACAGAATAAAAAACCATATTTACGGAAACCGTATTGTGTTATTTGCGCCTCTTTATGTCAGTGATTATTGCGTGAATCAGTGCGCTTACTGCAATTATAACCATAATCACCGGTTTGAGCGGCGCAAGCTTACAATGGAACAAGTCAGGGATGAGGTTGCAATATTGGAAAAAATGGGACACAAACGGCTTGCACTTGAAGCAGGGGAAGATGAAGAAAACTGCTCTATTGAATTTATTTTGGAATGTCTTGATACAATTTATAAAATGAAAACAGAAAATGGTGAAATACGCAGGGTGAATGTAAATATTGCGGCAACTACGGTAGAAAATTACAGAAAACTAAAAGAATCCGGCATTGGTACTTACATTCTTTTTCAGGAAACATACCATAGGCCAACCTACGATAAAGTACATATTGCAGGGCCAAAAAAAGATTATGATTATCACATAACAGCATTTGACCGCGCAATGGAAGCCGGTTTGGATGATGTAGGCGGCGGCGTTTTGTTTGGTTTATACGATCCATATTTTGATGTTCTTGCCCTTATATTGCACAATGAATATTTGGAAAAAAAGTTTGGCGTTGGCTTTCATACAGTGTCTATTCCAAGAATATGTAAAGCAGACGGAGCAATAGATTCTGCCTATGAATATGCGCTTGATGATAAAACTTTTCTTAAAATTGCCGCAATATTAAGGATTGCTATACCATTTACAGGGATGATTATTTCTACTCGTGAAAGTCCGGAAATGCGGAAAAAACTTATCCATGCGGGAGTTTCACAAATAAGCGGCGGATCTAAAACAGGCGTAAGAGGATACAGCACGCCGGACAACAGCACAAAACAATTTGAAATAAATGACGATAGAAGAGCCTCGGATATTATTGAGTGGCTGATAGATGAAACAATGATCCCAAGTTTTTGCACTGCCTGTTACAGAAACGGACGAACCGGTGACAGGTTTATGAGTCTTGCTAAATCCGGCAACATAAAAAATGTCTGCCTGCCAAATGCGCTTATGACACTCTGCGAATATTCCTGTGATTATGGAAATGCGGAATTTATTAAAAAGGCGGATGCCCTCATAGAAAAAGAATTGAATAGTATAGAAAATGAAGAAGTTCGCATCCTGACTGCTGAAAATATTAAAAGGATAAAAAACGGCGAAAGGGATTTGTTTATATAGACGGGAGTTAAAATGGAAAACACGCCAAGGGGCTTGCGCAGACATATTGTATTGCTAGGAAAGACGAATTCCGGCAAGTCAACGCTTTTTAATCTGCTTACAGAGCAAGATAACGCTATAGTATCCGACAAACCGGGGACAACTACGGATCCTGTCTTGAAAAGCATGGAACTGCTCCCTTTTGGCCCAATTACATTGATAGATACCGCAGGGCTGGATGACACAACCAAACTTGGCAAACAAAGAATGGAAAAAACTTATGAGTTTGCCCGCCGTGCGGATATTGGACTTATGCTTTTTGATGCAGCCACTGCAAAAGATTTAAACAATAATGATATTGATTTTTTTAATAAAATATTTCCGGGGTTGAAGATTGCTGTTTTTACAAAATGCGATTTATTAGAAACTCAAACTTTAAAGGTAAATAAAGAGAAGTATCAGGATGCATTTTTTATTTCTCAAAATGAGCCGCAGAGCATAGAAAAGCTAAAAAAAACGCTTGTGGAAATATTAACGGAAATGGAAAAAGCCGATGAAGATTCTCTCATCAACGGATTGGTTCTCGCCGGCGGCACTGTTGTCATGGTTGTACCTGTTGACAGTGAAGCACCCAAAGGCAGGCTCATTCTTCCGCAGGTACAGCTGATACGAGACTGCCTGGATCACGGAATAAAAGTGTGTGTTACAAGAGACACAGAGCTTGAAGCAACATTGGCAAATACCAAAACGGTTGATCTTGTTGTAACAGATTCGCAGGTTTTTCGTATTGTTAATGACATAGTTTCTGCGACTATTCCTTTAACATCATTTTCAATTTTACTTGCACGGCAAAAAGGTAATTTTAATCAACTTATAAAAGGAACAGAGCAAATAAAAAACCTGCAAAATGATGATAAAATATTGATACTGGAAGCCTGTACTCATAATCATACCCATGAAGATATTGGCAGGGTAAAAATACCTGCTCTATTGCAAAAATACACCGGAAAGAAACTGGAATTTGAATTTTTTAGCGGTTATAAAATACCGGAAAATTTAAGTGATTATTCTTTAGCAATACTCTGCGGAAGCTGCATGATTAATAAAACCGAACTGCAATCAAGATTAAAATTATTGTCAGATAATGATATACCTGCAACTAACTATGGTATTATATTGGCATTTCTGAACGGGATATTGGAAAGATGTACAAATATTTTTAAGGAGTAAGAATGTTAGTTGAACAACTTTGTAAAAATAAAGATTTACCGGATGATGAACTAAAAATATTAATAGAAAGCGATAATCACGATCAGAAACTTTACAAAAAAGCTGACAGTGTCCGCAGAGAATATTATGGAACTGATGTTTATATTCGTGGCTTAATTGAATTTACAAATTATTGCAAAAATGACTGCTATTACTGCGGAATCCGTAAAAGCAACACAACTGCTGAACGCTATCGGCTTAGTAAAGAAGAAATTTTATCCTGCTGTAAAAATGGTTATGAGCTTGGGTTTAGAACTTTTGTTTTGCAAGGCGGAGAAGACCCATATTATACCGATGATTTAATTATCGATATTGTTTCTGAAATAAAAAAGCTGCACCCTGATTGTGCGGTTACATTATCGTTTGGTGAAAAATCTTACGACACTTACAAAGCATGGTTTGATGCAGGTACGGATCGATATTTACTTAGGCATGAAACAGCAAACGATGAACATTACCGCAAACTCCACCCTGACAGCATGAGTTTAGAAAATCGTAAAAATTGTTTGAGGAACTTAAAAAAAATTGGTTATCAGACAGGTTCTGGGTTTATGGTAGGCTCGCCTTATCAAACTACAGAGCATATTATAGAAGACTTACGCTTTTTGCAGGAATTACAGCCGGAAATGATAGGGATTGGGCCGTATATTTCACACAAAGATACGCCGCTTTGCGATAATAAAAACGGTGATTTGCATTTGTGTCTAAGACTTTTAGCTATTTTACGGCTTATGTTTCCCAGTGCGTTAATTCCCGCTACGACGGCGCTTGGCACAATCGACTCAAAAGGGCGGGAACTGGGACTGACGGCAGGAGCAAATATTGTTATGCCAAATCTTTCTCCGGTTACAGTCAGAAAACAATATCAGTTATACGACAATAAAATATGCACCAATGAAGAAGCCGCTGAATGTAGGATGTGTCTGGAAAACAGGGTGAAGTCAGCCGGATATAAAATAGTAACACATATAGGACATGTACATGGTCATAATAATTGAATTTTTTTTAATTGCCGTAGGACTCTCGATGGATGCCTTTGCAGTATCAGTCTGTTTAGGATTATCTGTATCTCGGAGCCTGATAAAAAAATCGCTTATTATAGGATTGTACTTTGGATTTTTTCAGGCAGTCATGCCGTTAATCGGCTACATGACCGCTACCCTGTTTGCCGATAAAATAACCGCATACGATCATTGGATTGCGTTTGCATTGCTCTGCTTTCTTGGAATTAAAATGATAATTAGTGGATTTAAAAAAGATAACCCTTCAGAAAAACCCTGCTCCAATCAAGAACGATCTTTAAATCCCGCGCATATGCTGCCGCTTGCAGTAGCCACAAGTATAGATGCGCTTGCTGTTGGCGTTTCACTTGCATTTCTTCGCATCAATATTATTCCTGCGGTTTTTTGTATTGGTATAATCACATTTGTAATTTCCATAATTGGCGTAAAAATTGGAAATATTTTTGGTACAGGAATTAAATCTAAAGCGGAATATTTTGGAGGAGCAATACTTATTTTAATAGGTATAAAAATACTGCTTGAACATTTATTTTTTAGTTAAGTTGCCGTTTTGTTTGATACAAATATATGTATGCACAAAAGAAAGCTGTAAGCGGCATTGTCAGAAGAATTCCAAAACTGCCTGCCAGTGCCTGTAAAATTTCTACAACGATCATTTCCATATTAAGTAGTGCCTGAAGTGAATTACTGTAAACCGCCAAGATAAGAACAACAGACAATGAAGTGCCAATATATGCAAGAACAAGAGTGTTTGCCATTGTCCCAAAGACATCTCGTCCTATGTTTAAACCGGAACGGAAAAGAGTTTCAAAAGTAACATGTCTTGCCTTCTCCTTTATTTCCCATAACGCGGATGATATTGACATGGCAACATCCATAATTGCGCCCATAGCTCCAATAATGATAGCGGCAAAAATAATCGCTCTTAAATTTATAGAATTGGCAACAGGGAGATTTGCCAAATAACGCGAATGTTCATCCACAATTCCTGTTAACAACAAAACCCTATTCATTATAACCGTAAGCAGCCCTGTAAAAATAATGCCGCTAATACAGCCAATTGCCGCAGCAAAGGATTTTTTATTTATGCCTATTACAACCGCCAATGTCATAATTGTTGTATAAATGCAGACAAGTATAGACATTATGTAAATGTTTTTTCCGGATAATATCGATGGAATAAAAACCGCAAAGATTGCACCAAATGTCAGACAAAGAGAAAGAAGGGTGTTAAAACCTTTTTTTCCGCCAAACAACAAAACACAAAATGAAAAAACAATTCCCAAACCAAGAAGTTTACCCATTCGATAATAGCCATTAAAAAACCATTCATTGTCATAGTTAATTAATAGAATGGAATCGCCCTTTTTTACATCTTTCATTGTAACACCGGCAAAATCCGTTTGGTTCTGTGCGGCAGAAACTACATTTCCTTTTTGTGACCCGCTGCTTATCTTTGCATCAAAAATTATTCTGGTATTATGGAAAGGCATATCATCAGCCTCTTGAGGTTCAATTCTGTCTGAAACTGTTTGAACTTTTGCCCTTACAACTTCATGCGACCCTGACTGAAAAATATAAACATTTGAGGATACAAGTTTATTGCCAATAACTAGTATCAATATAGAAACAGAAACTATAACTAAATATGATATTTTAATTCGCATTTCTTGCAACTCTAAACCCAAGGTAATGTCCCCTTGTTGTGGGTGTATTTGCACTTCGTTTTGCAGAGCGTAAAAAGTCAGCAGGATGATTCCAGCCGCCGCCCCGGAAAATACGGTAACCGCCGGAAGCTGCCCCTGCCGGATCTGTCTGCGGACCTGCGGCATATACTCCATTTATATCCCAGCACCATTCCCCAACATTTCCATGCATATCAAAAAGTCCAAAAGCGTTAGGTGCAAAACTCCCGGCAGGAATTGTTGTACGCCTATATTCGGTTCTTTCATTATTGTTAAAAGGACGAGTTCCATCGTAATTAGCCTGAGCTGAAGTTATATTGATTCCTGTACTAAATACCGTCAGCGTTCCTGCACGGCAGGCATATTCCCACTCGGCCTCAGTCGGCAGACGGTAACCATCAGTATTACGATTCCATGTTACAGCCCGTCCATCAATTGTGTAAACAGGAGTCAAACCTTCTTTTTCACTCAACTTGTTACAAAATTCAATTGCTTCAAACCAGCTTACCTGTTCCACAGGCAAATTAGGAGCTTTATTGTGACTAGGGTTAGTGCCCATTATCTCTTCATATTGCGACTGAGTAACTTCGTACTTTCCAATAAAAAAAGGACTAAGAGTTACCTGTCGCTGCGATTCATTACTGGATCTTCCCGCTTCTTCTATAGGACTGCCTTGTGTAAAAACTCCACCGTTTAACCGGACAGTTTCAATCGCAATCAAATTCGATAATGCAATAAACATCATCAATAATAAAATAGATATTTTTTTCATATCACCTCTTTATTGAGTTACAAATTCCAAACCGCGATCCAATTTTACTATTATGGAAGAAAGTTCGATATAAAGCCACATCCGGTTTCTTTTTAGTTCGCCCATTACCTCTACCCAAGAGCCGTCCTCGGGATATGCCTGCCTGTCATTGTCAGGCCATGCTACTTCAAAGCCAGCTTGATCATCATCACCGCAGCAACCGGGACCGTATCGGATAACACTATAGAAAGTTTCTCCTGTAGTATATTGATCTTTTAGGAATATTCCTTCCAACTTTATTTTTCTTCCAAGATAGTCCTGAGCATTTTTGTAAATATCATTAACTTGGCCCAGAAACATTCTTTCCCGTATTTCGATAACAACATTTTTATTCTGAGTTTTTGTGCAGCTTGTCGATACAAACAGAAACGAAATAGCTAAAATTATTAAAAATATTTTTTTCATATACCCTTCCTTCTTAAATTATTATATCACATTTAATTGGTAGCTGCTACCTTTTCCACAAGCTACCGCGCTTTTTTGCAAATCCCCGCAATATACTACAGAAAGTGCCCCTGTCCGTAGTGGGGGTCTCCCCCCATCTCCCCTCCCTTCTTTGTTTCTTTGTCTTTCTTTGTTTCTTGTCTTTGTTCTCCCCCCTCGCGCTATCATATACTCCATAAGTAAATGATAAGCACTACAACGATCGTTGATCGTTCGCTTCTCATTGTTTTAGGAGGGGTCTTTAAGTTCGCTTTGTTTACTGTTCGGTCGCTCTCGCTCTACTTCGTGGATCGCTTTGCTTTTTGTTTTAGGCTCGCGCTTCAGCGTCTCTTTCCACCTTGTCGCGCTTCTTCGCTCTTCATCCAGGATCCTGATCGCTCTCGCGCTCCCTAACAATTCTTAGCTCCCTTGCTCTTCCACACCGCCGCCAACACCTCAAAGCCTACTTATTCCCAAAATATCAGGAGGAGATTGTATGAAGAAATTTATCGCAATTTCAGTTGTGTTGGCTCTCGTCGTTACAGGCGCTTTCGCTGAAACTAGAGTCTCGGGATCGGTGGAAGTACGATGGAATATCCTTGAGATCGACGAGAACAAAGATGGCACCGGTGGTCCTATCGCAAGAACAGGTACCAATACCAGTGCCGCAGGCGGTGTTATGCACGCGGGAGTTGTTCAGCTCTCTCATGCCGATCCCGACGAAGGGATCAGGGGTGTTCTCAAACTTCAATGGGAAGGTTATAACGCTTTTTCATTTGACAGTGCATGGATCGAATGGAAACCTATCGACCAGGTTGCTTTCTTCTTAGGAAGAGACGGCGATGGAAAATTCCAGAACTCAAACCTTACTCGCTGGGCGTTCCACAGAATGCCGCGCGGTATTTCGGTTGAAGGTTGGGATGGTCATGGTTACATAATTGGTGCATGGGACGGAGCAGGTGCTGCACTCACAGTAAACCCAATCGACATGATCAATGTTAATTTGGTTTTGAATCTTGCTGACCGTGACGCATTGGAGGAAGCTCCTTCAAGGCTCAGAAGATGGGAAGATGTTTGGCAGGATAGTTTCTTGGCAACAGTCAACTTCAATCTTGACTTTGGCAGAATCAACCTTACCTACAGCAACATCAGCTACGGCTGGCCGTGGGGACCAAGCTTCAAAGATATTATCGGTGTGTCTTTCCATAGTAACAGACTTATCGACGGTATCGAATTGGAAGTTGGCGGTCACTACAGACCTGAAGATGATGCCAACCCTATCCGTTTAGGTTTAGGCGTTTTCTGGAACGGCGGAGACTTTGGTGTTAAATTCCGCTCGCTCGCAAGAATTCCTGGCTCGGCTGACGACAGACTTTATATCGCATCCGACATCATGCCTTGGTATATGACTGACTTTGCAGAAATCAGACTTAGTGTAAGACTCATTGTTGACCAGACTGGAAGCGCAGATCCTACAATCGGCTGGCACGTCAATCCGTACATTGTAAAAGGTCTTGGACCGGTTCAGTTCCGTGCGGGTATCATGCTTGAAGACGATAACGGCGACGGCACTCTTGGGTTTAAGCTCCCTATCAGCTTTATCTTAGGTTTCTAAGAAACCGTTTTATAACACCTCTTTTTGTTTAAGGGCGTGTTTTATTTTATCGCTCCTTCAAAGGAGCAAATCAACATGAGGAGGAAAATTATGTTGAAAAAATTAAGCTTAGGCTTGCTTGCTATCCTGCTCGTAAGCTCTCTTGTTCTCTTTAGTTGCGGTAAGGAACCCGTACCTATGGGAGGCGACAAGGTTCTTGTCTGGTCGCTGGCTGACTGGTTTACCGACGGCGGAGCTGCTTGGGACGGTACAGGCGCAACAACGATATCTCCAGTTCGTAACTCAGGATCCCCAACTATCTCTACAGCAAACGGCGAACTCAAAGCTACCGACAGGGCCAATAACTGGGACGGTTTCGGAATCGATTTTGACGATCCGGATATCTTTGTTCTACCCCTCGTTAATTACAGCCTCACGGTAAAAGGTAAAACCGATCAGCCTAAAATGGTATTCGGTCAGCCCGATTCACCGTACGCCGAAATAGCCGAATCCCTCGGAGAAGGCGACAGAGATTTCGAACTTCACATCGATGCCATCTCTGCCGTAGGTCAAGGCTCCGTAAATATACAGAGCTCCGGCTCCACAGGTGGTTATATCACTATCACCTCTATCGAAATTTGGGGACCAGATATTCAGCCCGAAACATGCCCCGCTTGCGGTTGTATGTATGAACTCGAAGACTGCTCCTCCTGTACCGCAGCAGGCTGCTCAGAAGATTATTTCGATTCTTGCTCTTCCTGCCCAACTTGTTCGCTGCCTCTTTACAAACCTTTTAAAACCGTGTCGGTTGCCCCGGATACCAGTGCCGCCGCCAGCAGCATAGGTACAAAAGCAGAAGCGGCAATGGATGGTTCCAGTGTTGTGTTTACCTATACCGGAAACAACCAAGTAGGTATCATTCCGATTTCTGAAGCTGTAAGAGCCGATCTGGCAAAAGCAGACAGAATTAGTTTTAAAATTGCAGGTTCTTCCGTTCGTGACGGTTTATTTATTAACGAAACTTCACAGTTCCGCCATATACTTGGTGTTGTTGATACTGGACAAGATTGGAATGCTACAGGTGCCAACGATGCAGTAGGTACATTTGGCAATATCTTGACAGGAACTTACACATTAGCAAACGGTTTTGATGCCACTACAGGCGGAGTTGCCAAAGATTATTTCTTTGTTCTCCAGATCAGAGATAACCAAGGCGCAAAAATAAAGATCGATTCAATCGAATTTACACTCCTTGCTAATATCCATGATCCGTCCGTAACACCATGTCCGGACTGCGGATGCTTCTTCTCTCTCAAGGGCGAAACATTGTGTGATCAGTGTACGGCAGATGGTTGCGGTGATGATCCGCATTCCTGTAAGGAATGTCCTTATATTCCTCAGCCAGCTGCTACGGTAACATATACAGCTTTAGACACCTCATGGAATGATAAAACTGTAGCTGTCGCCGCTGAAGAAGGTCTTGTACTCTTCAATAACACAGATATTACTATCAGCAACGAACTTGGCGCCGGCGAAGACCAGAATGGTTATATCGTAAAGCACAACCAGGGATATGATTGGAACACAGCCGCAATTGCGGTGGATTTTGGTACCGCTAAATTTGGTGACTATGCATCGGTTTCATTTGATTACGAAGGCATTGATGGAGATTTTAACTATAAAAGCATTCAACTTCTGGCATCCAATACTAACCTTAACAACGGTCAATTGCCTATCGGAGCTTTGGCAATAGAAACTGCCTCTGTCGCCACCGGCAATGTTACTGTTCCAGTAGCTATTACCATAAACATTGATGCAGACAAAGTGTTTGGTCGCGGTATGTCCGAATTGACTCAAGTGTTTATACAATTCTATGTTCCCGCTTCTAACACAGCGAACTACGCTATCTCCAATATCAGGTTTAATCCTGTTACACCTTTACCATAATGTGTAATTTGTAGTTAGTTTAAACCCCGTCGAGAGGCGGGGTTTTTTTTGTTTGTGATAGCGAGCTTAGCGTCTTTGCGGCTTTGCGTGAGGGGATCTGTGAGGAGGCTTGTTTTTTAATTAATTATATGCTAATATTTTATTAATGAGAATATTCAAGAATGCATGGTTTAATCGGTTTGCTGGAAAAGAAGGCATCAAAGACACTGAACTAAAGGAAATTGTAAGTCAACTTGAAAAAGGACAGTTCGATGCTGATTTAGGTGGAAATGTTTATAAAATGCGGCTTGCTCGATCTGGCGAAGGAAAATCCGGTGGTTTTCGATTAATTGTGTTATTTAAAAGTAAGGAGCGGACATTCTTTGTCTATGGTTTTGCTAAGTCGGCTCAAGGGAATATAAACCAAAAAGAACGCAAAGCATATAAGGAAGCTGCAAAAGAATATTTCTCCATGACTGCTGAAAATATTGAGAAATTATTATTATGCGGACGATTAAAAGAAATACAGGAGGTTGATAATGAAAGATAGATATCAAAGTGAGGCAATGCAGGTTATTCATGAAGATATGAAAGGTATGCATGAAGCAGGAATCATAAATGATTATCGAATGAAGGAATTTGATGAAATGTGTCTTGTAAAGGAACCCAAAACTGAATACTCTGTCCAAAAACGGATATTAGAACACGCAATAGCTTAAAGCACTTTGTATTCCCCACCCTCGTCCGAAAGGGCGGGGTTTTTTGTTGAAGGGTGTGGGCTTGACGGCATAAATATTAGGGGTTATTATTAATTTAAGAGGCTTATATGTATAATATTGCTATACCAATAGCAGAATCAATTTTAACTGCTCTTAGAATGAATGAAGCGGAAATTGTTACCCTTATGCGTAGGGAAAGTGCGTTTAAATTATATAAAGACGGTGTTTTGACCTTAAAACAAGGATCAGATTTTTGTGGCGTGGATTTATACGATTTTATGACCATGCTTTCCAATGCAGATATTCCTATAATAGACTATTCTCCCGAGGAATTGGAAGAAGAAGTTTCCAGCTTGGAGTTGACTCTTAAATGATAATTGTCTGTGATGCCTCTCCAATAATTGCGCTTGCTATATGTGATCAACTTGAGTTATTGGATAAACTTTTTAACGATGTTTTAATTCCGCAAGAAGTTTATAATGAGTCTACCAAAGAAGGTAAAGAGCCAACACCCATAATTAAACAATGGGCTATTGGAAAAATTACAGAAGTTACGGATCAACAAACAGTAAGTTTATTTAATAAAACATTGGATAAAGGTGAATCTGAGGCAATTGCATTATACATGGAAAAGTCCGCTGATTATCTTCTTATTGATGAAAAGAAAGGTAGAAATACAGCAATAGCAAATGGAATAAATATTATTGGATCTTTGGGTATCTTAATAATGGCAAAACGCAAAGGTTTTATTCAAACTATAAAACCAAGTCTTGATCTTTTACAATTTTCTTCAACAAGAATTTCAGATTTTCTATATGAACAGGCCTTAAAAATGGCTGAGGAATAAGTTAATTTGCCTTGCATGTTTGATATATATATATTACAAAGGAAGAAATGCTATGAATAAAACAATTATTATTTTAGGAATACTATTATTTAGTTTTTTTAGTTGTGTACCGGATCCTGATCCGATTCCGGTTCAGCTTGATGTTCCGAAGAATTTACAAATAACTGTGGTTGGTCGTGAAATGACCGTAACATGGGATGCCGTCAAAAATGCAAGCGGATATATTTTATACACAACAAGCGTGGACTGCGGTTCTGGCAATAGAATTGTAAACACGGTAGCCAATACTGTTAGACTTCACACAGGCGGGCAAGCAAGCGGCAAAATCATCGACTCTACTACATTTACACTTACTTTAATGGCGGCAACTGGTTCACAGACAGAAGCAATGGCAAGCTCCGTAACCGCAAAGGTAATGTCCGTAGGTTACGGTGAGGCTTATATTGATTCCGGATATTCAGATGTGGTAACGCTTGGTAAGGCGGATTATGATTAATTTTACGAATTCTTGCCGTTCCTCACAAACCCCCTCGCACGGAGGCGCGGAGACCGCTACTCGCTAATCTTACGAATTCCTGCAGTATCTTTCACGGTGACCAACACCAAACCCTAAACACATGTATAGCCAAATTCGCAACTTTTTTCATAAATTTTCAAAATTTCTCCCAAAACGATAAAGCAAAACGGCACTTCCACGCCATATATAGGTATCCAGTTTTTATGCTGGACAGGAGGAATATGGTTATGAAAAACTTGATTAACAGTTTTCGTCAGGCGCGGGAACTAAAAAGGCTAGCTAGGGAAAAGAAGAACAAAACCTTTAGCCTTACGGACGACATTGTCTTTAAGATAATGTTCTCATCTAATGACGAGGATTCCAGAGAAGCTCTGCGAAGCC